>CENJ01024676.1_pt1 | contig 11862 bp, 7 predicted proteins | sample 356161 | NCBI WGS metagenome assembly CENJ01 (sample SAMEA2619531, study PRJEB7988) | marine metagenome | biome: marine biome (ENVO:00000447); feature: surface water layer (ENVO:00002042); material: "saline water (ENVO:00002010), including plankton (ENVO:xxxxxxxx)" | depth 5 m
CCGATATTTGCATGCGGCTTATTTCTTTCAAATTTTTCCTTAGACATCTCTTAGTCTCCTTTTTTCTTTAATCTTTTAATTGCTTATGCACCTAGGCTTTCCTTAACCTCAGCTGCGATTGCAGCTGGAACAGCTTCATAGCGATCAAACACCATAGAGAACTGCGCGCGGCCAGATGACATAGAGCGAAGTGGGTTAATGTAACCAAACATATTTGCAAGTGGAACAAGTGCAGTAATCACTTTTGCATTACCACGATCTTCCATTGAAGATACCTGACCACGACGTGAGTTCAGATCACCAATGATATCACCCATATATTCCTCAGGCGTAACAACTTCAACCTTCATCATAGGCTCAAGAAGTTGAGGACCTGCTGCCTGCATACCCTCTTTAAAGGCTGCTTTAGCAGCGATTTCAAAGGCCATAACAGATGAGTCAACATCATGGTAAGCACCATCAGTAAGCGTCACTTTAAAGTCCAGCACTGGGAAGCCCGCAATAATACCGTTTTCCTTTGCTAGTTCCAGACCTTTTGCAACACCTGGAATGTATTCTTTAGGAACAGAACCACCAACAATCGTGTCTTCAAATACAAAACCCGTACCTGCTTCACCAGGTTCGAATGTAAGGTCAATTTTAGCGAACTGACCAGAACCACCAGACTGCTTCTTGTGTGTGTAAGAAATGTCTGCTGCTTTTGTAATCGATTCACGGTATGCCACCTGCGGCGCACCGATATTCGCTTCAACCTTAAATTCACGCTTCATACGATCAACAAGAATATCAAGGTGAAGTTCACCCATACCCTTCATGATTGTCTGACCTGATTCATGATCAACATAAACCTGGAATGATGGGTCTTCAGCAGATAGACGCTGAAGCGCTGTAGACATCTTCTCTTGGTCAGCCTTTGTTTTTGGCTCAACCGCAATCTCAATCACAGGCTCAGGGAACTCCATACGCTCAAGCACCACTTGGTTTTGCATGTCACAAAGCGTGTCACCTGTTGTTGTTTCTTTAAGACCAACAAAAGCCACGATGTCACCTGTAGATGCCTCTGTAATTTCCTCACGGTTGTTTGAGTGCATAAGAAGCATACGACCAACACGCTCACGCTTACTTTTAACTGAGTTCTGCACATATGAACCTGATGATACTGAACCAGAATAGATACGAGCAAATGTTAAAGAACCAACAAATGGGTCATTCATAATTTTGAAAGCAAGTGCTGAAAACGGTTCTTCATCAGAAGGCTTACGTACCATCTCTTTATCACCATCAACTTCAACACCTTGCGTATCACCAATATCAAGTGGGTTTGGAAGATACTCAACAACCGCATCCAGCATTGGCTGAACACCTTTATTCTTAAATGCAGAACCACAAAGAACAGGAACTAGCTCGTTTGTGATCACACCCTTGCGGATACATGCTTTAAGCGTCTTTTCATCTGGCTCATTACCTTCAAGGTAAGCTTCCATGGCATCATCGTCCATTTCAACAGCCATCTCGATAAGCTTTTCACGGTATTCAGCAGCTTGATCAGCAAGATCAGCGCGAATTTCCGCTTCATGGTATGTTGCACCAAGTGCCTCACCATCCCAGATGATCTCTTTCATCTTGATAAGGTCAACAACACCCTCCAACTGATCCTCAGCACCGATTGGAAGCTGAATAGCTAGAGGCTCAATACCTAGACGGTCACGCATCATTTGCAGACAGTTAAAGAAGTCTGCACCGATTTTGTCCATTTTGTTCACGAAACACATACGTGGAACTTTGTACTTATCAGCCTGACGCCATACTGTTTCAGTTTGTGGCTCAACACCCGCGTTCGCATCAAAAACAGCAATCGCACCATCAAGCACACGAAGTGAACGCTCAACCTCAATCGTGAAGTCAACGTGCCCTGGTGTGTCAATAATATTCAAACGGAAAGGCTGACCCTCATAGTTACCGCCAGCAGGACCATTCCAGAATGTAGTTGTCGCAGCTGATGTGATTGTAATACCACGCTCCTGCTCCTGCTCCATCCAGTCCATAGTCGCCGCACCATCGTGCACTTCACCGATTTTGTGAGACTTACCAGAGTAGTAAAGAATACGCTCAGTTGTTGTTGTTTTACCAGCATCAATGTGAGCCATAATTCCGAAATTACGGTAATTCTCAATTGCGTGTTCGCGTGCCATTTTTGTATTTCCTTATACTTTCAATTAAACCGTTTCTCAAATTACCAGCGGAAGTGAGCAAACGCCTTGTTCGCCTCTGCCATCTTATGGGTATCGTCGCGCTTCTTAATCGCTGACCCACGCTCTTGCGCTGCATCAAGCAATTCATTCGCAAGACGCGCAACCATTGTTGTCTCACTACGCTTACGCGCGGCATCAATAATCCAACGAATAGCAAGAGCCATCGCACGGTCTGATTTAACTTCAACAGGCACCTGATATGTCGCACCACCAACACGGCGTGAGCGAACCTCAAGCTTAGGCTTCACGTTTTTAAGAGCTGTATGAAATACACCGATACCTTTACTCTTATAAACAACACCCTCACCTTCTTCACCGGATGCATCAACATTATCGTTAGTTCCTTTTTTCTCAAGGATCTCGATTGCACCGTAAACAATGCGCTCTGCTGTTGATTTCTTACCATCAAGCATCAAGTTATTGATGAATTTCGAAAGTACCAAATCCGCAAATTTCGGATCAGGTAGAATTTCTCTTTTTTGCGCTCTATGACGACGTGACATTATCTATGTACCTCTTCTTATACGTTCTTACTTAGGACGTTTCGCACCATAGCGAGAACGTGATTGTTTACGATCTTTAACACCTTGCGTATCAAGCGCACCACGAACAATGGTATAGCGCACACCAGGCAAGTCTTTTACACGACCACCGCGCACAAGAACAACTGAGTGCTCCTGAAGGTTATGCCCCTCACCAGGGATATAACAAATTACTTCGATCCCTGTTGTTAGACGAACCTTCGCCACTTTACGCAAAGCAGAGTTAGGTTTCTTTGGTGTCGTTGTATATACACGCGTACAAACACCACGGCGCTGAGGATTAGATTTCAGTGCGCGGTTCTTTTTCGCTTTAACAACTTTCTGGCGCGGTTTACGCACTAATTGTTGAATAGTTGGCATATTTCAAAAGCCTCTTCATTGTCTCAAATTACTGTTTTATCCTGGGGATGGCTGCATATAGCGTTAGAACAACGCATAAGTCAAATCTTTTTTCACGAAGATAGACTTCGTGAAGTGATTTATTTGCAGAGCATCCTTTTAAACTTAATAAGCTTAAGCCAGGATGTTGCACCAAAAAGGGTTATTCCCTTAAGGCCCAACTGATTCTGCGCGGACTATATATTTAATGCACCCACTGCGTCAAGAAATTATTTTACGAATCACAAATTAGATTGATTTTTGTAATAAATAGAATCAATTAGCATACACTTGGCTTATAAAATAAGCTTGTTTTAAAGCTAAATCTTCCGCTCGTAAAAACAGTATTTTTACTGCCCTCACTTTTACACGCGCTTAAATATACAAGCGCCATAACATACCCTATATATTCATAAAAAACCCCGCCAAGGCGGGGTTTAAAAGTCTTAATCATCTATAGTTTTGATGGAGGGGGCGGTACATATGCGCCTGCATTTACAGGCTTTTTCTTCTCTTGCCCCTTTGCTCTCTCTCCGCTTTCACCAGGAAGAACACCCAAAATTTTGCCGCTTACTTCATCGTAACTCGCAATCATTGAGTTGTTTTCCCATCTATTACCTTCGTTTGCCATTCTGTCCCCACGTATTAAAATTACAATAAATGTAGTCACGAAGTAATATACGAAAATATTTACACGTCAATATAAAACCTTTTTAAAAATACAGAACGCAATAAAATTATAAAAAAGGAGAGCCTCAAAAGGCTCTCCTTTAAAAAATCTTATCATTATAGGTAAGAAGGGCTTACCCTTCTGTGCCTGTCGCTTGGTCTTCGCTTTCCGCTGCAGCAGCCTCGGCTTCGTTTGCTGCTTCTAGAGCCGCTTGCTCTTCTGCTTGCGCATCTAGAACAACCTGATCACGGTCAGCCGCCACACGCTTAATACCAGCAACATATGCACCTGTACCAGCCGGGATCAGACGACCAACAATCACGTTCTCTTTCAAGCCGTGTAGACGGTCCATCTTACCTTGCGTTGCCGCTTCTGTAAGTACGCGTGTTGTCTCCTGGAACGACGCCGCAGAAATAAAGCTGCGTGTTTGTAGAGAGGCTTTAGTAATACCTTGAAGAACAGGCTTACCAACTGGAGGGCGCTGACCTTCTGCTTCAAACTTAGCAACTTCTGCATCGAATGTTTCACGGTCTGCGTGCTCACCAACGAGGTATGTCGAATCACCAACTTCTTGGATTTCAACTTTTTGCATCATCTGACGAACAATCACTTCAATGTGCTTATCGTTGATCTTCACACCTTGCAGACGGTAAACATCTTGAACTTCGTTTGTAAGGTAGTCAGCCAAAGCCTCTACACCCATAACATCAAGAATATCATGCGGCACAAGCGCACCATCAAGGATTGGATCACCCTTACGCACGAAGTCACCTTCAGCGACAGCTAAGTGACGACCTTTTGGTACAAGGTATTCACGTGCTTCACCATCATCTGTGTTTGCAGGCTTAACAGCAATACGACGCTTAGACTTATAGTCTTTACCAAATTCAACGTAACCGTCGATTTCAGAAATAACCGCAAAGTCTTTTGGCATACGCGCTTCGAAGAGTTCTGCCACACGAGGTAGACCACCAGTAATGTCACGTGTTTTCGATGTTTCTCGAGGAATACGCGCAATGATATCACCCGCTTTAACTTCTTGCTCGTTTTCAGCAGAAAGAATTGTATCCACTGAGAGATAGTAGTTAGCCGGCAAGCCGTTTGGCAGGTTGATAACTTCGCCCTTCTTATCAAGAAGAGAGATACGTGGCTTCAGGTCACCGCCTTTAGGCTGTGATCTCCAGTCAATAACCTTCTTAGAAGAAATACCTGTCGCTTCATCTGTATCATCGGTAATAGACACACCTTCAACAAGGTCAAAGTAGTGAGCAACACCGTCTTTTTCAGTAATAACTGGAAGTGTGTATGGGTCCCACTCAGCCATTTTCTCACCAACTTTAACGTTCTTACCATCTTCGATAAGAAGCTTCGCACCGTAAGGTACGCGGTGTGTTGCTTTTTCCTTACCTTCTTTATCAAGAAGAGCAATCTCAGTGTTACGGCCCATAACGATTGTTACACCGTCAGAGTTCTTAACAACGTTTTGATTACGGATTTCAACTTTAGCATCAATATTCGCATCAACATGTGAACGTTCAGCACCTTTCTGCGCCGCACCACCAATGTGGAATGTACGCATTGTTAGCTGTGTACCTGGTTCACCGATTGACTGTGCAGCCATAACACCGATGGCCTCACCAACATTAACCTCAGAACCACGTGCAAGGTCACGACCGTAACATGTTGCACAGATACCGTTATTTTCGCCTTCACATGTGAGAACAGAACGAACAAGTACTTCATCAATACCTGCTGTTTCAACGAGTTCAGATGTAACCTCGTCAAAAATCTCACCAGCTTTCACGATTAACTCGCCATCTAGTGGGCTCTTAACATCAATAGATGATGCGCGGCCAAGAATACGCTCAGCCAAACCAACCACAACGTCCGCACCGTTCATAACTGGGCGCATCATGATACCTTTTTCAGTACCACAATCTTTCTCAGTTACGATGGCATCTTGTGCAACGTCAACAAGACGGCGTGTCAGGTAACCTGAGTTAGCAGTTTTAAGCGCTGTATCAGCTAGTCCCTTACGTGCACCGTGTGTTGAGTTAAAGTACTCAAGCACTGTTAGACCTTCTTTAAAGTTCGAAATAATTGGGTTCTCGATAATTTCACCAGAAGGTTTCGCCATAAGACCACGCATACCAGCAAGCTGACGAATCTGAGCTGCAGAACCACGAGCACCAGAGTGGGCCATCATGTATACTGCGTTCATTTTCTTAGCGTTTAGATCAGAAATTTTAGACATCATAGCGTCCGCAACGTCATCTGTACATTTTGACCAGATATCGACAACTTTGTTGTACTTCTCGCCTTTAGTAATCAGACCATCCTGATACTGCAATTCAAATTCTTTTACCTTTTCTTTGGCTTCATCAACCAGAACCTGCTTTTCAGCTGGAATGATCAGGTCATCTTTACCGAATGAAATACCAGCAGTACATGCGTTTTTGAAACCAAGTTTCATCAAACGGTCCGCAAAGATCACTGTCTCTTTTTGACCACAGTGACGGTATACCGTATCGATCATGTTAGAGATTTCTTTCTTCGTCAGCACCTGATTCAGAAGAGTAAATGGAACTTCTGGGTGACGTGGCAATAGATCAGAAATGATAATGCGGCCAGGTGTTGAATCAACAATTTGTGTGATCGCTTCACCATTCTCATCAACTGTGTGGTAGCGGCACTTAATCTTAGCGTGCAGTGAGAGGTGCCCATTTTCAAGAGCGTGAGTGATCTCACCCGCTCCACGGAAGACCATGCCTTCACCTTTTTCGCCATCACGTGCAAGTGAGAGGTAGTAAAGACCCAAAATAATATCCTGAGATGGAACGATAATCGGCTTACCATTTGCAGGTGAAAGAATGTTATTTGTCGCCATCATCAAGCAACGTGCTTCAAGCTGTGCTTCGATAGATAGTGGAACGTGAACAGCCATTTGGTCACCGTCGAAGTCAGCGTTAAAGGCTGTACATACGAGTGGGTGAAGCTGGATCGCTTTACCTTCGATCAACACTGGTTCAAATGCTTGGATACCAAGGCGGTGAAGTGTTGGCGCACGGTTAAGCATCACTGGGTGCTCACGGATAACTTCTTCAAGGATATCCCATACTTCTGGACGCTCCTTTTCAACCATTTTCTTAGCGGCTTTAACTGTTGAAGCCATGCCATAGATTTCTAGCTTGTGATAGATAAACGGCTTAAAGAGCTCAAGCGCCATTTTCTTCGGCAAACCACATTGGTGAAGCTTAAGTTCAGGACCAACCACGATCACCGAACGACCAGAATAGTCAACACGCTTACCAAGTAGGTTTTGACGGAAACGACCTTGCTTACCTTTAAGCATGTCAGAAAGCGATTTAAGTGGACGCTTGTTCGCTCCAGTAATTACGCGGCCACGACGACCATTATCGAACAGAGCATCAACAGATTCCTGAAGCATACGCTTTTCGTTACGTACGATAATGTCTGGTGCGCGAAGCTCTATCAAGCGGCGTAGACGGTTGTTACGGTTAATTACGCGGCGATATAGGTCGTTCAAATCTGATGTCGCGAAGCGGCCACCATCAAGTGGAACTAGTGGACGAAGCTCAGGCGGAAGCACTGGACAAATATCAAGAATCATCCATTCTGGGCGCGTACCTGATTCAATAAAGGCATCAAGAAGCTTAAGACGCTTAACAAGTTTCTTACGTTTTGCTTCAGATCCTGTTTCACGAAGGTCTTCTTCAACCTTTTCACGCTCTTCCTCAAGGTCAAGATCAGACAGAATTTCTTTCATCGCTTCTGCACCGATACCTGCGCGGAAGTTATCTTCACCATACTCATCTTGCGCAGCGTAATATTCTTCTTCTGATAGAAGTTGGAACTGCTTAAGCGGTGTCATACCCGGCTCGATCACGATGAAGTTTTCAAAGTACAGAACGCGCTCTAGCTCCTTCAATGTCATATCCATGATAAGACCGATACGTGAAGGTAGAGATTTCAGGAACCAAATGTGAGCGACAGGCGCAGCCAGTTCAATGTGACCCATGCGTTCACGGCGAACTTTTGTAAGTGTGACTTCAACGCCGCACTTTTCACAGATGATGCCTTTATATTTCATGCGCTTATATTTACCGCAAAGACATTCATAATCTTTAATTGGACCAAAGATTTTAGCACAGAACAGACCGTCTTTTTCTGGCTTAAATGTACGATAGTTAATTGTCTCAGGCTTTTTCACCTCACCGAAAGACCAAGAGCGGATCTGCTCTGGTGACGCTATCGAAATGCGAATGCTGTCAAAAGACTGCGGGCCTGTTGGCTGGCCAAATAAGTTCATCAATTCATTCATTGTTTCGGTCCTTCTTTTTAAAAAATCTTACCTTTTTAAGTGTAATTCCTAGTTAAATTTTACTGTACGAGCATTTTTTGGATCAGCACTTCATCTATGTGATAGTCCTCACCCACTGCTTCACTAATAATGTCTTTCAAATCAATTTTAAGCTGCGCTGCGAAACCTTTTTCACGGCTTTCCGCCACACTTAAACCTGACAGATGTTGGTTAATACGGTCATGGATTAACGGGCTAAGATCGCCAAGATTGGACACACCTTCCCCCATCAATGCGAGATCAAGATAGAGACGGCGTAGGCCGCATGGCTCATCTTCACCCATGTGTAAGCTTAAAGCGATTGAATCAAGCTTCTTAATCTCAACACCTCCTGCTGCTTTTTCGCCGCCGCCAGCAGCAAGGGCCGGAGCAGAAACTGCACCGACGCCTAAAATTACAGTGAGTGTGAGAATAAGATTTTTCATCTTTGCCTTAATTACCGCTTTGCTTCATGTCTACGTTTAGACATAGAGCGCGCAGCTCTTTTGTCAGAACGTTGAACGATTCTGGGATACCAATTTCAAAATTATCTTCACCGCGAACGATGCTTTCATAAACTTTTGAACGGCCAGCCACGTCATCTGACTTAACAGTTAGCATTTCCTGTAGAGTATATGCTGCACCGTAAGCCTGAAGTGCCCACACTTCCATCTCACCGAAGCGCTGTCCACCGAACTGCGCCTTACCGCCGAGAGGCTGTTGTGTCACAAGCGAGTACGGACCGATCGAACGGGCGTGAAGCTTATCATCAACAAGGTGGTGAAGTTTCAACATATACATGTAACCCACCGTTACATCACGATCAAATTTCTCACCTGTACGACCATCGATCAATGTAACCTGACCAGAAGTGTTCAGACCTGCATCTTCAAGAAGCTTAGAGATATCACCTTCGTGTGCACCATCGAAAACAGGCGTTGCCATTGGAACACCACCGCGAAGATTGTTCGCCATTTCGATCACTTCACTATCGCCAAGCTTAGAGACTTTGTTTGAGTATTCCTCATCACCGTAAGCCGCTTTCAGCTTCTCAGACAGTGCTGATTTCTCGTTATCATTCATCGTCTTTCTATTCTCAAAATTATCAAGAATATCACCGATTTGATAACCCATATTCGCCGCTGCCCAGCCAAGGTGCGTTTCAAGAATCTGACCAACGTTCATACGTGACGGAACACCAAGTGGGTTCAGTACGATATCAACCGGACGACCATCTTCTAGATATGGCATGTCTTCTTGTGGGATCACTTTTGAAACAACCCCTTTGTTACCGTGACGACCAGCCATTTTATCACCTGGTGCCATCTTACGCTTAACCGCTACAAAGACTTTAACCATCTTCATTACGCCTGGCATAAGTTCATCACCACGCTGAAGTTTTTCAACTTTGTTTTCAAAACGCGCTTTGATGTCATCAACAGCATCATCGAATGTTTTGCCCATGGCTTCAATTTCTTCCATAAGCTTTTCATCTTCGATCGCGATCTGACGGATAAGGCCGCGCTTTTCAAGAGCTTCTAGTTCAGCTTTTGTAACAACTGCACCTTTCTTGAATTTCGCATCCTTTGGTGCAGAAACAATATTTTGACCATCAAGAAGCTGGATCAGACGACCATAGAAACCGTCTTCTAGAATACGGCGTTCATCATCACGGTCTTTTGCAAGACGCTCGATCTCTTCAGCTTCAATCGACAGAGCACGTGCATCTTTATCAACGCCGCGGCGGTTAAATACGCGCACATCAACCACAATACCATAGCCACTTGGCGGCATACGAAGTGATGTATCTTTAACATCCGCTGCTTTCTCACCAAAGATTGCACGAAGAAGTTTTTCTTCTGGTGTCATTGGGCTTTCGCCTTTTGGCGTAACTTTACCAACAAGAATATCACCAGGACCAACCTCAGCACCGATGTGAACGATACCCGCTTCATCAAGGTGCTTAAGCGCCTCTTCACCAACATTTGGAATGTCACGCGTAATCTCTTCTGTACCAAGCTTCGTATCACGTGCCATCACTTCATATTCCTCTAAGTGAATAGAAGTATAGATGTCATCACGCACAATACGCTCAGAGATAAGAATTGAGTCCTCAAAGTTATAACCATTCCAAGGCATGAACGCTACGAGCGCGTTTTTACCAAGTGCAAGTTCACCGAATTCTGTTGAAGGACCATCAGCAATGATGTCACCTTTCTTCAGAACGTCGCCCACTTTAACAAGCGGCTTCTGGTTAATACATGTTGATTGGTTTGAACGCTGGAACTTAGACAGCTTGTAGATATCAACCACTGGCTCACCCGGGTTCAGATCTTCAGTTGCCTGAATCACGATACGTGTTGCATCGACCTTAGTCACGAAACCTGCACGGCGCGCAGAGATTGCCGCACCAGAGTCACGCGCAACTGTGCTTTCCATACCTGTACCAACAACCGGAGCCGAAGCTTTTAGCAGAGGCACAGCCTGACGCATCATGTTTGAACCCATTAGCGCGCGGTTCGCATCATCGTTTTCGAGGAATGGGATAAGTGACGCCGCAACAGACACCATCTGCTTTGGTGAAACGTCGATATATTCAATCATATCAGGTGGTGACATTTCGTTTTCACCCGCTTTACGACATGAAACAAGCTCAGCAACAAAGCCGCCTTTATCATCCAGCTCTGAGTTCGCCTGCGCAATTGTGTAGCGCGCTTCTTCCATAGCTGACATGTAAACAACTTCATCCGAAACTTTACCATCAACAACCTTACGGTATGGAGACTCGATAAAGCCATACTGGTTAACGCGCGCGAATGTCGCAAGCGAGTTAATCAAACCAATATTTGGACCTTCTGGCGTTTCAATCGGACAAATACGACCATAGTGCGTTGGGTGCACGTCACGAACTTCAAAACCAGCACGCTCACGCGTTAGACCACCTGGCCCAAGCGCAGAGAGACGACGCTTGTGCGTAATCTCAGATAGTGGGTTTGTCTGGTCCATAAACTGTGAAAGCTGAGATGAACCGAAGAACTCACGCACAGCTGCTTGCGCAGGTTTAGAGTTAATAAGGTCATGCGGCATGTAAGTATCGATTTCCACTGATGACATACGCTCACGAATTGCACGCTCCATACGTAGCAGACCAACACGCACTTGGTTTTCCATCAGCTCACCCACCGAGCGAACACGACGGTTACCAAGGTTATCAATATCATCCACTTCGCCTTGACCATCCTTTAGGCCGTGAAGATATTTTAGGATCGCAAGTATGTCTGCCTTTTCAAGAATACGGAACTGATCATCAGCTGTAAGCTCAAGGCGCGCATTCATCTTCACACGACCAACAGCCGATAGATCATAACGCTCAGGGTCAAAGAATAGTGACTGGAACAGAGCATCTGCAGATTCTACTGTAGGCGGCTCACCCGGACGCATAACACGATAAATATCAATAAGCGCCTCTTCACGTGTATCACATTTATCACTGATGAGCGTGTTACGCACATACGCACCTGTGTTCACATGATCAATCGCAAGAATAGGAAGCGCTTTTACATTAAGCTCTTCCACTTTCGTTAGGTCTTCTTCTGTAATCTCGTGACCCGCTTCAAATACAACCTCACCTGTTTCAGGATCAAACACATCCTGAGCCAA
>CENJ01169719.1_pt1 | contig 11842 bp, 8 predicted proteins | sample 356161 | NCBI WGS metagenome assembly CENJ01 (sample SAMEA2619531, study PRJEB7988) | marine metagenome | biome: marine biome (ENVO:00000447); feature: surface water layer (ENVO:00002042); material: "saline water (ENVO:00002010), including plankton (ENVO:xxxxxxxx)" | depth 5 m
AACCAACTCCCGCCAATGAGGTCTTGAAAACAGCTACCTCCGCCTGTTCTTGATTTGTTCCCACAAAACAGAACGCATGAGGAGAAACGTTATGGGGTTGGCCGCCCTCGCAATCCTGGCCACGACGCATTCGCTACACGCACAGTGCACGGGTGACTTGAACAACGATCAAAGCGTCGATTTGCAAGATTTATTGACCCTGCTGGTTCACTATGGCGATAGCTGCGAAATTCCGAACACCTCCTACCACCAATTGCACGTGTCAGAGATTCATTACAACCCCAATTCCGCTCAAGGAAACGACAGCGACTGGGAATTTCTAGAACTCTACAATCCCAACGCCGAATCGGTCGCGCTCGAAGGCTGGCAATTGGCCAATGCCGTGGCCCTGACTTTCCAAACCAACGACACCATTCCCGGCCTCGGATTCTTCACGGTTGCCCGCAACTTGGATTCACTGTTAACGGTATTGCCCGTTGGCGCACACTGTGCTGAGTGGAACAGCGGTGAAGGCCTCAACAACACGGGCGAGACCGTTGAACTCCGTTCTCCGGATGCCGCCATCCAGATTGCCGTAGCATACGAAGACGATGACGGATGGTCCACAGCACCGGATGGCCAAGGTCCGAGTTTGGAATGGTTCGACGTCGGCCTGGCCAACGACGCTGCGGATTCATGGAGCTTTTCCTTGGTGTTTGGAGGTACCCCCGGGGCGGCCAACAGCGCTTGGGGCCTCTCCGATCCCGAATGAGGCTATGGCTTTAGTGCCCCTGCGCGTCCAATCGCTTTACTTGACGATTGACTTTCACGTCAATCGGCTGACCGGCATTCAATGCAACACTGGTTCCTTCCTCCGACACAACCACGTCCAGTAATCGATTTCGGAAGTTGATTTTAAAACGCAGGCACTGCCAATCTGTTGGAAGTTTTCCATTGAAATGGGGTATTCCATCTTTGACATCAAAGCCTCCAAACCCTTCAACGACAGACAACCACGTTCCGGCCATTGAAGTGATGTGGAGGCCTTCGTGCACTTCTTTGTTGTAGTCATCGAGGTCCAGGCGCGACGTCCGGAGGTAGTGCTTGTACGCATCATCCATCCGATCTAAGCGTGAAGCAATGATGGAGTGAACACACGGTGAAAGGCTCGATTCGTGAACCGTTTTCGGCTCGTAGAATTCGTAATTCGCGCGGTGGGTTTCCAGCGAAAAATCATCCCAAAAGAAGTAGAGCCCTTGCAGCACATCGGCCTGCTTAATGAAGATGGAACGCAAGATCCGATCCCAACTCCATTTCTGGTTGATTGGACGTTGCTCCTCGCTCAAATCATCGACCGAAAGTTGCTCCTTGTCCATAAAGCCGTCTTGCTGCAATCGGACCTCAGTACCTTCCAGTTGCGGCAGGTACATTTGGTCGGGAATCTGGGACCACGCCTCAAACGTCGATGCTTCCGAAATCGTGTATTCCGCCGTCAACCTGGACCAGTCACTCGGATGCTCCAATTTGAGCCATTGGGCCACTTCCAGCGCATACCGCATGCACCACGCCGCAAGGTAATTGGTGTACCAATTGTTGTTGACGTTGTTCTCGTATTCATTAGGACCGGTTACGCCCAAGATGACGTAAGCGTTCTTATCGGCTGACCATTGCACCCGTTGTTTCCAAAACCGGGCTACACCGAGCAAGACCGCGAAACCGTGCGTTCTGAGGTAATCCCGGTCGCCGGTGTAGTTGACGTAATTCCAAATGGCATACGACATCGCACCGTTGCGATGGATTTCCTCGAACGTAATTTCCCACTCGTTGTGGCATTCCTCCCCATTCATGGTGACCATGGGATACAACGCCGCTCCGTCCGAGAAGCCTAATTTTTCAGCATTCTCGATGGCCTTTTCCAAATGATTGAAGCGGTAGACCAACAACTGACGCGCGACGTGTTCAGGATGACCTGCGAGGTAAAATGGGATGCAGTAGGCTTCGGTGTCCCAATAACTGGCACCACCATATTTCTCACCGGTAAAGCCTTTGGGTCCGATGTTCAATCGAGCATCATCGCCGCGGTAGGTCTGATTCAGGTGAAAAATGTTGAAGCGGATTGCTTGCTGCGAAGCCACATCTCCGGTAATCTCGATGTCCGCTTGGCTCCAAATGCGTGCCCACGCTTCTTGGTGACTTTCAACGATTGATTCCCAACCGGACGTAGCGGCTGCATCACTGTGTGCTGAAGCTGCGCCGATCAACTTCTGCGCTTCATGCTGGAGGGTGGTGCATATGCCTACATACTTTTCGAGGGTCAGGATCTCTCCACTTGACAACTGTGCCTGAAACCCAATGCCCACCCGCGAGGTGTCGGACTCCAAGTGAGAGTGCGTTAGTTCACGCTTCCCCGAAGAATCCGATACGTGGGCCAACGCGTTCATCGCAAATGCCGCACCGAAATGGGTTTTGTTCGTTTCTGTCCGAACGCACGCTTTTCCGGGCTTTTGGTGCTTTACCTCGTGAATGGACCAGAAGGCATCGTTCCAATTGGAATCCGCATTGGTCACACCTGCGTCGAGGTATGGCATGACTTCAACGAGGTGGCCACCAGCCTCCACGCGGTACCGAAGGCAGCCCAATTCGGTATTGTGCATGGAACAGAATCGTTCCGCTATAACTTGAATGGTAGCGCCATTCTGCATGGTGCACGAAAAGCTGCGCTTCAGGATCCCATCCTTCATGTTCAGCCCCCAAACGAATTGGTCCACGGATTGGGCTTGGGCCAAGTCCAAGGGCTCCCCATCCACTTTCACATCGATGCCAATCCAATTCGTGGAATTCAACACCTTGGCGAAGTACTCGGGATATCCGTTTTTCCACCACCCCACTTTCGTCTTGTCCGGGTAATAAACGCCTGCGAGGTACGAACCTTGCAGCGAACCACCGGAGTAGGCCTCTTCAAAGTTGGCCCGTTGGCCGATTCGCCCGTTTCCGATGGACAATATGGACTCGAAGCCTTGAACCCATGCTGGATCCCACGAGGCGAGTCCCAATTCCCAATGGTCTACCGTCCTTGCCATGTCAATCGATTGCTGGTTACAAAAGGGCACAGATGCTGTCCCATGTGTAGTCGCCAAACCCGGGAATTACGGCTGCGGCCTTCGTCAGTGCCTCAGCGCTTCCAATTCCGATGACCGGGAATCCGCCTGCGTTAGCGGCATCGATGCCCGACTGCGCATCTTCAAATACAAGGCAATGCTCAGGCGCGATGTCCAAGGCTTTCGCTCCACTAATGAATACCTCCGGATCGGGCTTCGAGAGGGTGATGTGGTTGCCATCGACCAACGCGTCAAAGCGATCAATCAAATTCAACCGAGTCAGAATCATTTCGGCGTTTTTTGACGAAGATCCTAAGGCCACTTTCAAGCCCTGCTCCTTCAGGCTGTCAATCAATTCCACAACGCCTGGCAGCGCATCTGCTGGCGAAGTCTTACCCGCAAGCTCAAGGTAGTGGGCGTTTTTGCGGTCCATCAGGCGCACCTTGGTCGCCGGATCCAGCACCAATCCCCCTTTGTTTAGGATGTACTCGAGGCTATCCACCCTTGATACCCCTTTCAGGGCTTCATTGTCTTCCGATGAAAAGGGAACACCGAGCTCATCGGCCAGGCGACGCCATGCAACAAAGTGATGGGATGCCGTATCGACAATCACACCATCTAAATCGAAAATGCACGCGCGAATGTCCCTCATTGGTCAATCGTTCAAAATGTACTTGACATGGTAGTCCGCCAAGCCATCAATTGGACGCTTGATGATGTGCCCAACCTCGATACCTTCTCGCTCGCAGACATGGCGGAGCACATGCTGAAAATGGTATGCGACGGAACCGACAAAGTGGACCGGGACTTCACGGTAATTGGGGTAGCACTTGACGTGCACGTCGATGAAGGCTTGGAATCCTTCCTCGAGCAAGGAGATAATCTGCGGCACCTCTTGGTGACGACCAATGAAAGTCATGAAAGATGCCAAGAATACGTTGGCGTTCGGTTCCTTGTACACCCGATTGACAATCTCGTCTTTGCTGAAACCAAAAGTGCTCACAAAGTCCGCATCCACGGTTGGATCCAATTTGTGGTAGAGGTGGAGGGCCAACAAACGCTTACCGAACCACGAACCGCTGGCCTCATCACCGAGAATGTACGCCAACGCGGGAACCTTTTCGGAAGTCACCTTCCCATCGAAATAGCAAGAGTTCGAGCCTGTACCGATGATGCATGTAATTGCCGGGGCCCCAGCATACGTGCTGTATGCAGCCCCGTCGAGGTCATGCCCAACGTGCACATCTGCGGCGGTAAAAACGCGTTCCAATCCTTCCCGAATGATGGCACACAACGCTTCCGAGCTGCTACCGGCTCCATAGAAGTACACCTTCGACACGTCAGGTGCGAGGGCCATCGCCTCATTGGATTCGTGCATTTTAGACTCCACCAAGTCCGCATTGTGGAAATAGGGATTGAATCCCATGGTGTGAAATTCTGACAGGGCATTCCCCTGCTCATCGATCACCATCCAGTCGCATTTGGTGGAACCGCTATCTGCTATTAAGATTTTCAAAACCGAAGGGTTTAGTCTGAAAGATTACAGTCGCTCTACCAAGTCCGCCACACGAGTGGCATAGCCGGCCTCATTGTCGTACCAGCCAAAAACTTTGACCGTCTTGCCCATCGCCTTCGTCAGACCTGAGTCGAAGATGCAGCTGTGTGGGTTGCCGACGATGTCCACCGAAACGAGCGGATCCGTTGAGTATTCGAGCACCCCTTTCATCGCGCCTGTTGAGGCGCGCTGCATTGCAGCATTGACGTGCTCTGCAGTGACTTCCTGCTTGAGAATCACTGTCAGGTCCGTGACCGAACCCGTGGGTGTGGGAACACGCACAGCAAGGCCATCCAACTTGCCGGCCAACTGCGGCAATACCAATCCCACCGCCTTAGCCGCACCGGTTGACGTCGGAATCATGCTCAATGCAGCGGCCCGCGCTCGGCGCAAGTCCTTGTGTGGTGCATCCTGAATGCGCTGGTCTGCTGTGTAGGCGTGGATGGTGGTGATCAAACCATGCTCTACGCCAAACTCATCGTCCAAAACCTTGGCCATCGGCGCCAAGCAATTCGTAGTGCATGAGGCATTGGAAACAATGCGGTCGTCGGCGGTCAAAATGTCGTCGTTCACACCCAAAACCACGGTCTTGAGTTCACCCTTCGCAGGTGCAGAGATGACCACCTTGCCTGCACCAGCTTCGAGGTGCAAGCCCGCCTTCTCCTTGCTCGTAAACACACCAGTCGATTCCACAACCACGTCGACGCCGAGGGAGCCCCATGGGAGGTTCGCCGGATCGCGCTCAGCCGAGATGTTGATGGTCGAACCGTTGACAACCAGGTTTCCACCGGCGACTTCAACCGTTCCGTTAAATCGTCCGTGGATGCTATCAAACTTCAGCAAGTGCGCAAGGGTGTCGACATCGGTCAAGTCATTAATGGCAACAACTTTCAGGTCGCTGCGGTCCAACATTTGACGGAAGGCCAGACGGCCGATTCGGCCAAAACCGTTGATGGCAATTTTCTTCATAGTAGGGTTAAATTCTATTCGGTTAGATGGAGAGTATTTTTGCAATGCGGACCTCGTCTTCCAAGGTAGCCGTTTTGTTGACCACAGCTTCTTCGAACGGGTAGTACACCAATTGGTCGTTCACCACCCCCGCCATGACGGACTTTTTACCGGAGAGCAATCCTTCGACAGCTGCCACACCCATGCGCGATGCCAACACGCGGTCCGCACAACTGGGATCCCCGCCGCGTTGCAAGTGCCCCAGAACGGTGACACGTGTCTCGTACTTGTTGTCAATGGCATGCACCTTGGTTGCAATTTCAAATGCTCCGCCTTCCGGGTGACCTTCTGCGACAATGACAATGCTCGACGTCTTATTCGATGCTTGGCCCAAGTTGAGAATGTCTACCAAGTCTTGAATGGACAATCCCGATTCAGGTGTCATCACCGCCACAGCACCTGTCGCAATGCCTGTATTCAATGCAATAAAGCCACTGTCTCGACCCATGACCTCAACAAAAAACAACCGATTGTGGCTATCGGCCGTGTCGCGGATTTTGTCGACCGCCTCTACAACCGTGTTCGTCGCCGTGTCAAAGCCGATGGTGAAATCCGTACCGGACAAATCATTGTCAATGGTTCCCGGCAAGCCGATGATGGGGAAGCCCGTTTCTCTTGTCAACAGCATGGCCCCTGTGAACGTACCGTTTCCTCCAATGACCACCAACGCATCCACTTTATTCTCGAGCAACGCTTGGTGCGCCATGCGGCGGCCCTCCTCAGTTCTAAATGCTTCACAACGAGCAGACTTCAAGATGGTGCCGCCTCGACCGAGGATCTTGGCAACCGAACGCACATGCAGCCGCTTGAAGTCGCCATCAATCAATCCTTGATACCCTTGGAAAACACCCACCGCCTCACATCCATGGTAAACTGCTGTCCGCACCACTGCGCGAATAGCAGCATTCATTCCTGGTGAATCGCCGCCCGATGTTAAAACCGCAATTTTCTTCATTTGAATGCTCTAATCAGGTGTTCCGGATTTGTGCGGAACGGACGCGAAGTTAACACCTGAAATAACACAATCCCAACCTAAGTGTTGAAAATACACTTTTATTCCCAGTTGGGTTTATTGTACTTTTGACACTATGCAACCAAATGAGTCCTTGCACCTTTCCGTCGATTGTGTTCTTTTCGGGTACGACGACGACGGCCTTAAGGTCCTGTTGATCAATCAAAAAGAAGACACTTATGCCCATGCACAGGGACGTCCCATGTCCCAGCTTCCGGGCGACCTGATCCTGATAGATGAAGGGCTGGAAGCAGCCGCCGAGCGGGTGTTGTTCGAGCTGACCCAAGTCAATGGCGTGTATTTGAAACAATTCCATGCCTATGGTGACCCCGACCGCGTGAAAGACCACAAGGACAGAGCATGGCTTCGATCGGTGCGTACAATGCCCGATCAGCGCGTCATTACGGTTGGCTACTTCGGACTCGTGAGCCTCCATGACCATTCTCCGCAACCCGCCTCTTTCGCGGGTGGGGTGAGCTGGGTCGATATCAACGAAGTCGGCCCCCTCGCATTTGACCACAACAGCATTTTAAACGGAGCCATCGAAGCGCTCCAAACCCAATTGGAAACCCACCACATCAGTTTTGAATTGCTCCCGAAGAAATTCACCTTAAGCCAGCTCCAAGACCTGTATGAAACCGTGCTGGACAAAAAGTTCGACAAGCGGAATTTCCGGAAAAACATCAAGAAGATGAGCCACGTGGTTCCACTCGACGAGAAGCAACAAGGCGTCATGCACAAGCCTGCTCAGCTGTTCAGCTTCAATCCCGATCAGATTGAAAATGCATAAACGCACGCAACAGTGGCTTGGTGTGTTGCTTGGCCTATGTGGCGCTGCAGCTGTGTCCGCTCAGGACATTGGAATCAACTGGCATCCCCTGGACGGCACAGCCTATCAAAGCGAAGCCTTACCGGAGGTCCACGTGACGTGTGATCAATTGGATTGGATGCTTGAACAAGAAAACTGGTACTCCAACGTCGAGCACCCCGCAGTGTTTGTGTACGTCAGCCCCCTCGGGACGGATACCATAGAAAACGTCGGTTTTCGCCTGCGCGGTAATACATCGCGCGCCGCCCCCAAGAAGTCGTACAAAATCTCCTTCAACACATTCGATCCCAATCAAACTTGGGAAGGATTGAAAAAGATGAACCTCAACGGGGAGCACAACGACCCAAGCGCCGTGCGCGCTCGGCTGGCTTGGGAATGCCTGCGTGACGCCGGTGTTCCCGTCTCCCGCAGTACCCACGTCAAGCTCTTCATCAACGGCGACTACTTCGGGCTGTATTCCAACACGGAGCACATCGATGGCGAATGGTTGGAAAAGCGGTTCAACCACGCACACGGCAACTTGTGGAAATGCACGTATCCGGCCAACCTCGCTTTTGTGAGCGACAACCCGGACGCCTACAAATTCACACCTAGCTGGTCCGACCAACGCGTCTACGAGTTGAAAACGAACCAGGTCAATGACGATTACAGCAGCCTCGCGGAGTTCATCGATGTACTGAACAATTCGCCCTTGGACGAGCTGCCATGTACGTTGGAAGCAATTTTTGATGTGGACGCCTACCTCAAAGCGGCTGCAGGTGAAATCCTATTTGGCCACTGGGACAATTACATCGGCAACAAAAACAACTTCTACCTGTATGAGCGCACCATGGACGGACGGCTGATGTACATCCCGTACGACATGGACAACACCGCAGGCATTCAGTGGTTTGGCGAGTGGACCGACCAGGACATTTACAGTTGGACGACCGAAAACGACCGTGCGCTGTACACCCGCCTCTTGGAAGTGGAGTCGTACCGCGACCGATTTACATGGTACATCCATTGGTGGATGGATACCTACTACACCGCCGATTGGGTCGAAGCGCGTGGAACATGGTTGGTTGACCTGTTGAGCGTCGCGGTGCAGGAAGACACGTACTACCCGCAGAGCTACGGTTTTGATGCGACGGATTTCGAAAATTCCATCACGGATGCCTGGGGCAACCACGTGGCACATTCTCCGCTGGACTATGCGAATTCTCGGATTTTTTGGGCCGACATCCAGTCCGACCCCATCCCGACCGCCGTCGTTCCAATCATGCAGTGCTGGGCAGAAGGACCGGTCTTCAATGATTCGCTGCGCATCGAATGCTGGGCACACGAATTGACCGAACCGACCGGTTGGAACGTGGAAGCGACCATCGATCGGGACGGCAGCGTAGAAACCGTTGCGCTCGATCCCGCAGGTGGTGGATTGCACGGACATGGCTGGACACACATCGTCCCGCTCAACGGCGCGGAAGACGTCTTCTGGCAGGCCGCAATCACGGACCCTGCTGGTACCATCCACCATTCGCCCTGTGCGATGACCCGGATCTGGAGCACATTTGCCGACCGCCCCATCCGAATCAACGAAGTGATGCCCATCAACGACGGTTTCGCCACGGATGAAAACGGATACGATGGAGATTGGGTCGAGCTCATCAACGCTGGAGACGCACCCTACAATTGCAACGGAATGTACCTCAGCAACCGGCGCATGGAACCCTGGCGATGGCCGCTTCCAAGCGTCACGTTGGAACCCGGGCAGCACTTGCTCATCTGGTGTGACGACAACACGGAGGCTGGTCCGATGCACACCAATTTCACCCTGGCTGGCGGCGAAGATGAAGTGTACCTCTTCACCCAGGATGATGAAATTTGGCGGGCTATTGACGCGATTGAATGGACCGATGCTCTCGGTGATTTCAGTTATGGCCGCATTACCGACGGTGCGCCGGAATGGGTGTGGTTCAACCCCAACTCCTCCAACCCACCAACGCCCAACGACGCCAATGGGACCGCGGTGCATCTCGGCGATCAAATCAACCCCTCCGAGGCGATCCCAACCCTGTGCAACCAACCGTGTTTGGTTTCCCTCCCTCCTGCTGCTCACGCCACCTTGCGCGACATGAACGGACACGTGGTAGGAGAATTCCCAAGCGTAGCCATTTCAATCAATGGATACGCGGCAGGCCTCTACCTGCTTACCACCGAAGCCCCTGCCAGTACAATAACCCATAAAATCCTTCTGCGATGAACACGCACCGCCCAATCAATAGCTGTTTTTACATCTCATTGTGCATCCTCATTCCAAGCTTGCTGCACGGACAAGTTGTGTGGACCGAACCCGCCTTCCCGACCGTGGACGATCAAGTCACATTGTACTACAACAGCGCATTGGGGAATGGTGAATTGCAAGGGGTCATTCCCGTCTACATCCACACCGGAGTCATCACGAGCAATTCGAGCGGACCGAGCGATTGGCAAAACGTGCAGACCGCCTGGGGGACGTCCGATCCGTTGGCCTTGCTGAACCCGGAAGGCAACGGAATCCACACCTTTGATTTCAATGGGTTGACCATCAGCGACTACTACCAACTCGACGAAGGCGAAACCGTTGAAAGTTTGGCCATGGTCTTCCGCAACAGCAGCGGCACCCTAGTGGGACGAAATGCAGACGGTTCCGACATTTTTTACGAAGTCAGTAGCGGATCGTTCAGCACATCGTTGCAGACTCCGGAAAACGGATACGCGGTACTCGACCTCGGGGACACCTACACCATCCTCGGCCAAGCCAGCGAATCCTGCGAACTCAGCTTGGAGATCAACGGAGAGGTAGTCACCACCGTTTCGGGCACATCCCTGTCATACGATTTCGAAGCCAACGATTCCGGACAATTCAACATCGCCTTAGTGGGCACGAACGATGCGGGTTCCGCGTCGGATGAAGCAAGCATTGCCGTGTTGCCCGATTCCCCCATCACCGGATGGCCACCCGCGGGTTCAGAGGACGGGATTCATTACCCATCGAGCACGAGCACCTTCTTACAGCTGCACGCACCGGGCAAGGAATTCGTTTTCGTGGTAGGTGACTTCAACGACTGGCAATTGAGTTTCGATTACCTCATGACCCAAACCCCAGATGGCAACAAGCACTGGATTGAAATTGATGGACTGGAAGCCGGTACCGAATACCGTTTCCATTACCACATCATGCCAGATGACATGCGCGTAGCGGATCCCTATACGGAGTTGGTTCTCGACCCCTGGAACGACCAATGGATTCCCGAGGAGACGTACCCCGACATGTCAGCATTTCCGAATATGCTGACCGAAAATACGCCGGTATCCGTCTTTCAACCCGGTGCACCTGCCTTTGATTGGACCGATCAGGACTTTGAACGACCCGCCAAATCTTCATTGGTGATTTACGAATTGCTGGTGCGCGATTTCACGGACGAGCGCAACTACCAGACCATCCTCGACACCTTGGATTACCTTGATCGCTTGGGCATCAATGCAATTGAATTCATGCCTGTCAATGAATTCAACGGCAACGACAGCTGGGGATACAACCCCACCTTCTACCTCGCCCTCGACAAGGCTTACGGAGACAAATCAGCCTTCAAGGAACTGGTCAATGCCTGCCACGAGCGAGGCATTGCTGTGCTCCTCGATGTGGTGCTCAATCACGCTGATTACCCCAACCCTTTTTTGAAAATGTACTGGAACGACGAGTCGTTCCAACCTGCGGCAAACAACCCCTGGTTCAACGAGGTGTCACCGAGCCCAGAGACGTGGTTCTTCGATTGGAACCACGACAGTCCAGCCACGAAGTATTTCATGAAACGCGCATTGAAATATTGGGTTGATGAATACCACATCGACGGCTACCGCCTCGACTTTTCCAAAGGCATGACTCAAACCCCAGGCAACGTATGGAGCTACGACCAAGCCCGCATCAACTTGCTCAATGAATACGCCAACCACCTCTGGCAAGATGCATCCGACATCTACATGATTTTGGAACACTGGGTGGACCTATCCGAAAACCAAACCCTGGTCAACGACGGCTTCATGGTGTGGGCAAATGTGACCCAAGATTACAATGAAGCGTCCATGGGGTACCCTTCCGATTTTGGGTGGGCGAGCTACCAAAACCAAGGCATGTCCAACCCGGGCGTCGTCTCCTACCCCGAGAGCCATGACGAAGAACGCCTGATGTACAAGGCTTTGCAATACGGCAACAGTGAAGGCTCCTACCAAGTGACCGATCTCAACACAGCCCTTGCGCGCCAAGAAGCCATTCAATGCTTCAACATTCTGCTGCCCGGTCCCAAGCTGCTCTGGCAATTTGAAGAACTCGGGTACGATTA
>CENJ01126432.1_pt1 | contig 11833 bp, 17 predicted proteins | sample 356161 | NCBI WGS metagenome assembly CENJ01 (sample SAMEA2619531, study PRJEB7988) | marine metagenome | biome: marine biome (ENVO:00000447); feature: surface water layer (ENVO:00002042); material: "saline water (ENVO:00002010), including plankton (ENVO:xxxxxxxx)" | depth 5 m
TGAGGCCAGCAACCAGAAAGCGCTCGCCATACCAATAAATAAAACTGTCCAGACCAAGCCAATGACCCCACCGGCAGGCAAACGGTTTGGCCCCTCGGTAAAGGAAGCACGCCCGCCCTCCCAGCCGATTTGCCCAATAAGGCCATTAACAATGATTGTCGCACCAACAAAAACTGCTACGCATATCAGCCAATTCTTAAGATTTCTTTCAAAATTGATTTTTTCCATTCCTTGCCCCAAATTATTATGAATAAGCCTCGCTTGTTGCCTTTAAAAAAACTATATCAAGCACATGAGTAACCAAACCAAAATACCCCCTGCACCTCTCTCATGCTATGACAATCTTGAGGATACCCTTAGCTATGCATGGGCATTATTTGCGCGCGGTGTGAAAGATCGCAAATCCGCCTTTCATACCCCAACCGTTGCAACCGTCGGCGCAGACAATACGCCTCAACTTAGAACCGTGGTTCTTCGTGGCTGTGATGTTGAACAAAAGCGCCTACGATTTCATACCGATAAACGCTCAGCTAAAGTTCTGGAAATGGGCGACAACCCGACAGCGGCAATACATTGCTATGACGCCGGTTTAAAAGTTCAACTCCGCCTTGGTGTCGAACTCAAACTGATTGACGGAATAGGGTTTGATGAAGCATGGACAGCTACGCGCCCTATGAGCCGAGAATGTTATCAAGTTACAGCAGCACCGGGCACTGCAATAGATGACCCATATAAGGCACTTTTTGATGCCGACACCACACAAGATGGTGAAATTAACTTTGCGCCAGTTGCTGCTGACGTGAAAACAATCGAGTGGCTTTACCTCGCGGCAAAAGGTCATAGACGTGCCTATTTTGATCTCACGCAAACACCTGTAAAGATGAAATGGTTAGTTCCTTAAAGAATGTTTTTGAAAGTTGCCTATCCATTATTCACTGATTTTAAATTCGCAAGGAGATAATCGATGAAATCAACATCGTTCACTTTTTACACTTTTTTATTAGCCTTATGCCTATTCAGCTTGCCGTTTGCCAGTCAAGCTGGTGCTGAAGATTACCCTGCGGGCGACGCGGCTGCAGGAGCCAAAGTATTCAAAAAATGTAAATCCTGTCACATTGTTGGTGCTGGGGCTAAAAATCGTGTCGGGCCGCATCTCAATAATATAATCGGTCGTGCTGTCGGTAATGTTGATGGTTTCAAATATTCCAAGGGGCTTATGGCTTTTGCGGCTGATAACCCTGTCTGGACAGAAAGTCTGCTGGACGCTTATCTTTTAAATCCACGCCAAGTTATCAAAGGTGGACGTATGGCTTTTGTCGGTCTGCGCAAAGAAAAAGACCGCCACAATGTTATTGCTTATCTCAAAGAAGCGTCAGCTGAATAGTTTCTCACTCTCAGAATAACAAAAACTGCGGGCCAATGTTACAGAGCGCCAATAGTTTTACTTGGCTTCATATGTTTGCATAAGTTTTCAAACTATTTTAAGAATTTAATCACTATAATTTATTAAGAGTTTATATGACGCAGACTGTTATCTGCATAAAATGGGGCACGCGTTACGGGTCGGAATATGTTAACCGCATGAACCGAGCCATCAAACGATATAATAAGCGTCCCACACGTCTAATATGCTTCACGGATGACGTGACAGGCATAGATGAAGATGTAATTACCAGAGACATCCCGCCTGTTAATTTACCAGATTATGAATACAGCCCACCATTCAGGAAAGTTTCCCTATGGCAATATCCACTGGGCGACCTTGAAGGGGATGTTCTTTATCTGGATTTGGACATTGTCATTTGCGGTGATGTAGACCGCTTTTTTGATTATGAGCCTGGCGAATATTGCGTCGCCGAAAACTGGACTCAGATTGGCAAAAATATTGGCAACACATCTTGCTATCGTTTTCCTGTGGGTCGCTACAAGCATATCTTTGATGATTTCAATGCTGACCCGGCAAAAATTGAAAAGAAATATGGTATTTCCCAAAAATATATCAGTGATGTTGTCGGCAAAATGGTTTACTGGCCCGCGGATTGGGTTGTGAGTTTCAAACACACCATAATGCCACCTTGGCCGTTAAATTTTTTCAAAACAGCCGTTCCCGGGCCGAATACATCGGTTGTTGCCTTTACCGGCAAGCCTGACCCCGACGAAGCAATGATTGGGGAATGGCCGGTTGAAGGAGAGCACTGGAAAAAAATCTATAAATTCACAAAACCTTGCCCATGGATTGAAGATTACTGGCTTGATAAATGACCGTCCTGACATGTCGGAAATAACCATATTAGATGCTACAGGTTTGAAGTGCCCCTTACCTGTCTTGAAACTCCGTAAGGCGCTTGAAAACTTATCCGTTGGAGAAAAAATTATACTTTATGCCGATGACCCTGTCGCACCCCTGGATGTGGAGCATTTCTGCAAGACTGCCGGGCATGATTTACTTGATGCCAATCAAAAAGAAAAATTTGTAGAGTTTACGGTCTTAAAAAACTAAAGAGATTTCAAGGTTTCTTGTTGTTCATTCTTAAAGCCGCATATCACAAGCTTTTTACCATCATCAAAAATCGGACGCTTCATCAAAGCCGGTTCACTCAACACTAAAGATGCTGCGTTCGTTTCATTCAGACTTTCCTGAATTGACGGATCGATTTTGCGCCAGCTTGTGCCACGACGATTAATAAGTTGCTCATGACCTAAAGCAGAAAGCCAGCGTTTCAGGTCTGCCTCTGAAAATCCGTCTTTTCTTATATCAAAGAATTTATGTTCAATATTTTCTGACATCAACCAGCTCAGCGCTTTACGGCAGGTATCACAATTCTTTAGGCCGTAAACTTTGAGCATTACTCAGCAGCGCTCAGTTGTTCGTCAAAATGAATGCCACCCTGTTTTAGAGTGGATTCAACAACATCCTGATAGATTGCAGGCGTCTGGATATTCAGCATGCTCCGTGCCTCATCAATCGGACGCGGCAGAACTTCTTTCCAATCCACACCCGGCAACCAAGACATTTGGCGTCCATGGCGGAAACCTTCACCGATCGCCGACCAGAATTTAAAGCCAGGATTAAGCTTTTTTATATGACGGCCGCCGAAAAGGATGATGAGCAATAGCCCGGGATTACCCAGCAGACGATAAGTTACCGCCAGCAGACATAATTCACCCAGCGCGTCGCGCCCATATCCTGTAAGGACATGCCATAAATCATGAGCATCGCGTTGACGCTGGTGAAATTCCACAGTTTCATCTGCTAAGGGGCGCAGTCCGCTAAACCCTTTTTCGCTGGCCTCAACCAACCCTTCGGCTGAAATATTTTCACGCTGGAGAAACTCATAATAATGGCGACCAAGACTTCCCTCCGGCAGAGAGGATAGCCATTTTTTATCACACAGAAAATTCATCAAAGGAGGCTGTTCACGAAGCATGGAATAATTCGGATGCTTTTTGAATTTTTTCCAGCTTTTCTCAGAAGAACGTTTTCCCAAAGCTTCGAGAATAGTGAATACCTGCGATGTGTCTTCTTTATCCGCAATTAAGCGCTTAACCGCCACAAATGCATCATAAAGACCGGGTACTTTGCCTGCTGACCCAGGTGAATTCTCAGCCATAATGAACCTCAATAATTTAACTAACCTTAATTTAAGTGTTATGAGAACAAATTCAATCAATTACTATGTAAGTTAAAACTTAAATCAGGGGCAAATGAGCGCACCAATTTGGCAAAGGCTTCCGGAACGTGTCAAAATCTGACAACCATAAAATCATTATTGTCGGCGCCGGCGTCGCCGGTTTGACAGCCGCTTTATGTTTACGCCAATCAGGGCATGATGTGACCGTGTTGGAACAAGCCGCCGCCTTGCAAGATATTGGCGCGGGAATTCAACTCAGCCCCAACGCATTGCATGTGCTGAACGCGGTAGGCGTCAGTGACCAGCTAGAACCCAAAGTTGACATCCCCACTGAAGTATCAATACGCGATTTCAAATCCGGCACCCCCCTGCTCACCCAAACAATGGGCGCGGCTTTTAACCGCCGATACGGAGCGGGTTACTGGCACTGTCATCGTGCCGATTTAATTGAAGTCCTGTTCAACACAGCTCAAGAGGCCGATATTCAAATTTTGTTTAATGAGAAAATCACAGCCTATGAGGAAACGCCGGAGACAGTTTTTGTCAAAACCCAGTCAGGTAAAAACATTTCAGCAGATCTCCTTATCGGGGCAGATGGTATATCCTCAACAATTCGTTCCACCTTGCAACCCAATAGCATGGCAAACTTTACCGGCCAGATTGCTTGGCGTGGACTGGTGCCAACAGAACGGTTAAAGACGCAGCCCCCCGAAGGGGTTAGTGTCTGGGTGGGACCCGGCAAACATTTTGTTGCCTATCGCCTGCGCCAAGCATCACTGATGAATTTCATCGCCGTTGAGGAACGCGCCGCATGGACAGAAGAAAACTGGATGCTGGAAGGCGATATAAACAAATTGCGGACTGCTTTTTCAGCTTGGGACAGCCCTGTTCAAGATATTCTTGAGGCCTGCACTGAAACCTATCTATGGGGACTGTTTGACAGATCTGCACCAAAAACATGGCACAGTTGCCGCACGGTTTTAATTGGCGACGCCTGTCACCCCATTTTGCCGTTTATGGCGCAGGGCGCTGCCATGGCGATTGAAGACGCCTATGTTCTGGCTTCTTCATTAGAAAACAAAACATCTATGGCTACCGCCTTAAACCTGTTTCAACAAAAACGTCAAAACCGTGTCAAAAATCTTTACGACATATCCCGCCGCAACGCCGCGCTTTATCATGCATCTGGTATCAAAGCAGTCGCCCGTAATACCTTATTTGCAGGCGCCCGCATGTTTCCGCCCGCGCTGACCTATCAACTGGACAGGGTCTATGGGCTTAATGTCACCGAGTGAAGTATTTAGTGTGTGGTGCGCCATTTAGGCGGTGGGGTCTATTTTGTAAGCGTAAGCTTATCGCCATTAATGCTTATTTCGCCAAACTGACTGAGAAATGTCATGCCTAAAAGCGGCATAAACAACGCCCCTTCTGCCACCATCGCCGCGACATCATAGTCATACAAAGATCCTATTTTAATTTCTTGAATGAGAATTTTGGCACTTCTTGAGATACCGTTGGCGGTATAGGTCTTAAAATTATAAGACAATTCATTCGGGTCAATCCCGACTTTCTCAGCCGTCTTTTTATTCAAAACAAGATTTGTGGCGCCTGTATCAAGCAGAAATTTAACCTTCTCTCCATTGACAACTAACTGAAGATAAAAATGTCCGTCCCCCGCTTTTGAATAAACAAAAGTCTCTCCCCTTTGATGACCGATTTGAGGGAAAAGCGCGGCGGTTAAAACATCTTTAAAACCATAAGCCGTAACAAGACCTATAAAAATCAAAGCCCAAGATAGAAAATGCCGGGTTATTCTTTCTAAATTTTTGCGATAATAAAAACCAAATGAACACATGACAAAAATAAGAAGAATAATAAGATAAGTCAGTCTTGCTTGTTCGTGATCTGTCATTTTGAGCCGGCTTTATATTATTCTGTATTTTGATATTATTTACATATTTGAAACAATCAGCAAGTTTCAAAGATTAATAACAAGGCTGGGAGCGACACGCTCATCTGCTATAATTAAGTGCAGGCTTGATAATGACGGCTTATTGGTCCCGTAGCTCAGTAGGATAGAGCACCAGATTCCTAATCTGGGGGTCGCAGGTTCGAATCCTGCCGGGATCACCAGTTTTAAAGTGGGGTCAATTTCCAATAAATTGACCGGTATACATGTTGCGTGATAATTTTATTTAAGGGCTAGTCAATATCTAGTCTCGGGGCTTAAGAACCTCTTGTGAACCGGCAGTAGCATCTGCCATTACCAAACTGCTGCTATCTCGACTTACGTCGGGGTGGCGGCGTTATACAACAACCGCTCGCGGTAAAGGCGCTGCGGTCATGTTCACATGACTTCTTAACACCCCGGCACCAGTGTGAAATCATTGGTGCCGTTTGTTTTTAACGTCAAACAGAGGCCGTTATGGGTGACTATAATTTTTCAGCTGACTTACTCAATAAATTCCTGCAACTCACGCCTTGGGTGCAAGCCTTCATCGGATTAAAGGTGTGCGTTATCATCTTGGGGTTTTTCTACTTCTTCAACCAAGCAATCAATGCCGTTATGAAGCCATTCTGCATTCAGCGGGATAATCGTTCAAAAGAAGAGGAATAAGAGCGAAAACAGCTCAACACCTAACAGTGCCCGGGCAACTGATGCCCGGTTCCATCGACATTTTTTTGTCCATAAGCTTCCATCCGGCGCGCTTATAAACGCAATTCCAAATGCCTTCTTTCTTGGACTTAGCTTTCAATCGGCATGTGGAAGGTTTGGAGGACGGCGTTTCAGCCCGGCGACGGCAATAACGTCTGCCATTATCATTTTTGTCATCTGACCATAATTCACAATGTGTTGTTGCCGTGCCGACAAAAGTTATCCCCCCTGCAATGGCAGTTTGAGGAAAGTACAGGGTTATGGCAAAAAACAATAAGAATCGACGCATGACTATACCTACAGCGACAACATATAGCTTAGCTATATTAAAGAACTATTAAATTCTGGAGTTTTTCACAAAAAAAACGCCATTTTGTGCGGTTATCATGATTATTCTACGCAGGGGATGCAAAACCGGATTAATGGTTTCTAAATTTGTAAATGGTGCCCTCGGCCAGACTCGAACTGGCACGCCCGTGAAGGCAACGGATTTTGAATCCGTCGCGTCTACCAATTCCGCCACGAGGGCCGCGCAGGCGTGCAATATAACAGAAAGTTTCTTCACGTCCAGAATCACTTTCCCGGTATCACTTTCACCGGAACGCCTTCATACCAAAAGTACTTTTCAAACTGTCGGCACTGCAAATTATCTTTGCAAATACAAGATTAATGAGTAGGTTTTGCCTAAACGCAAAAGGTGCGCCAAAAGATGCAAAAGACCCAAAAGACCCAAAAGACAATGCAACCGACGATGAAAAAGCTCTATGAATGGTGTCAGTCACTTGCCACCCACGCCAAGGCTAAATGGGCATTGGCAGGCATTTCATTCATTGAGAGCTCATTCTTCCCGGTTCCGCCGGATGTGATACTTGCACCGATGGTGCTGGCTGATAAATCACGCGCTTGGTTTTACGCTTTTATCTGCACATTGGCATCTGTTTTGGGTGCCATTCTTGGTTATATCATTGGGCGTTATCTTTTTGAGCTGATTGGGACACCCATTCTGGAGGCCTATAGCGCCCAAGCCGCATTTGAAAAATTTACAGGGTTTTATGCGGATTGGGGTTTCTGGATTGTGATTATCAGCGCCATCAGCTTTGTTCCCTTTAAAGTTGCCACTATTGCAAGCGGTGTCGTCGCAATGGAGCCAATAGGTTTTCTGGCGGCTTGTATCATCGGGCGCGCCATAAGATTTTACGGGGTAACTGCCGCTTTAATGGTCAATATTCGTCTTTGGTTATTTCAACCTTTGCGGCGCGGTATTATGATTACCCTTGCCAGCTTGGGGGTTCTTGCCGCTGTTTTTGCTTTCGAATATCTCATGGGCCTCGCGCCGTGTCCGCTTTGCCTCAATCAGCGTATTGCTTTTTATCTGGCTGTCCCGCTCGGGCTTTTGGCCGCTTTGACTGCGAGCAAAAAACCAAGCCTTTCAACCATAAGCTTTATGATCCTTACGTTCATATTTTTGGTGAATTCGGCTTATGGCGGTTATCACGCAGGCATTGAATGGGGCTACTGGCCCGGACCGGCCTCATGTGCCGGCAACCCCATGGAAGTCACAAATATTGAAGAGTTGATTTTATCACTTGAAAACGGCGCGCCCCCCTCATGCAGTGAAGCGCCATGGCGGTTATTTGGTTTATCACTGGCCGGATATAACATGCTGGCGAGCCTTGGCCTTGCTTTGCTGGCAGGGTTTCCTATCTTATTTAGAAGACAGGAAACATCATGAGCATGACAGCATCTAAATCCGGCAAGAAACTATCCACCAAAACAGAGCAAATGATACGCGTTGATCATGCCGGAGAGCATGGGGCTGTAAGTATCTACCGCGGACAACTGGCTGTATTCGATAATACTGACTCGAAAACAGAAATAGCTGACCTCGTCAAACACATGGCTGAACAAGAGCAGTCTCATATGGATAGTTTTGACAAACTCATCCTCGAAAAGAAAATCCGTCCGACTGTATTGGCGCCATTTTGGGATGCCGCTGGATTTACTCTTGGTGCTGTAACGGCATTGATGGGTGAAAAAGCAGCAATGGCTTGCACTGCCGCTGTTGAGGAAGTCATTGACGCACATTATGCCGAACAGATTGAAGAGCTTGAAAAAACCGGTGAAGAAGCCGATCTGCGAAACATGATTGAAGAGTTTCGCGCAGATGAAGCAGAACATCGCGATACAGCAATTGAACATGGCGCTGAAGACATGAAAGGGTATGAAGTCCTGAGGTCTTTGATACGTTTCGGCTGTCGCTCGGCAATTAAAATTTCTGAAAAAATTTAGTTACGGCTGAAGTTCACTATCCCAATAGAGATAATCTTGCCAACTTTCATGCAGAAAGTTTGGTGGAAAACGTCTGCCAATATCATGCAATTCATAGACAGTTGGTTGGCGTGGTTTATGCTGCGGGAACATAGATGCTTCTTTGCAAAGCCGCCCACCCTTTTTAAGGTTACAAGGCGAGCAAGCTGCAACAACATTTTCCCATGTGGTTTGCCCACCAACCCTGCGCGGCACAACATGGTCAAAGGTCAAGTCCTGATCCGAGCCGCAATACTGACAGGTAAAGCTATCTCTCAAAAAGACATTAAATCTTGTAAAGGCCGGATATTGTGGTGGCTTCACATAGTTTTTAAGCGAAACAACACTTGGCAAACGAATGGCTGTCGTCGGGGAATGAACTTTGGTTTCATATTCTGAAACAATGTTTACCCGATCAAGAAACACGGCTTTGAGCGTGTCCTGCCATGACCAGAGTGAAAGCGGATAATAGCTCAGGGGGCGGTAATCTGCATTGAGAACCAGTGCAGGACAACTTTCAGGATTTTTAAAACGACTGTGATCGGAAGTGAGAAAAGTCTGAGACTTTCTATCCATCAAGCGCTGCATAACCTTAAAACCCCCTGCCGGTGTTAATAATATCGGTGTGACTAATTACGAATCAATATCTCACTATAATTATAGAAGACATATTAAACATGTCATTATTCTTACAAATTTCAAACAAAATGCAGATTTTTAGCCTATTTTGTAATTTGCCTGATTTTATGCGCCATATATAGTGGCGATATGAAACCGCAAGACCAAGCTCATATCACCCGATTTGCCCCAAGTCCGAACGGTAGGTTGCATCTCGGGCATGCTTATTCGGCATTAATGGCGCAAAAACTCGCCGGGTCAGGCAGCTTCATTCTGCGGATTGAGGATATTGATTTAGGACGACGTCGCCGGCATTTCATTGATGCCATTTATGATGATTTGGCGTGGCTGGGGCTTTCATGGCCAACCCCTGTAATGATTCAATCGGACCGCTTTGATATATACAAGACCGCGCTCAACAAACTGAGGGATTTGGACGTTGTCTATCCATGCTGGGCGAGTAGGGCAGATATAAGGGATTACATCAATGTCCAAGCGGGCGGTCGAGAGGCATGGCCTATCGACCCGGATGGGGCGGCTATTTATCCTGGCTTATATAAAGATATTTCTCCTGCAAAAAGAGATGCCATGATGTGGGAAGGCGGCAGTTATGCATGGCGGCTGGACAGTGAAAAAGCTGCCGCGCTAGCCAGAGTGAAAAACGGGAGTCTTACTTATTTTGAAGCCTCGCAGCAGGAAAGTATTGAAATCATCCCCAGCCTCTATGGAGATGTCATTCTTGCGCGAAAAGATATTCCGACCAGCTATCATCTAAGCGTTGTTGTAGATGATGCCGCACAAGACATTTCCCTCGTCACACGCGGCATGGATTTACAGGGTGCGACCCATATTCATCGCGTCTTGCAAATCTTACTGGAATACCCTGAACCTGACTATTATCATCATGATCTTGTAAGAGAAGCCGATGGTCGTCGCTTGTCAAAACGCGCTGGTGATATAGGTATTGAGTATTATCGGGGGCAAGGTTACCGACCTGAGCAACTCATTGAAGAGTTACTTCCTTCCCTTACATTATAAGAATAAGAGGACAATACAGTGACGATTTTCAACTATCTTATTCCTGCCGGTCTTGTGGCTGTGAGCCTCGTATTACTTGCCGGTCTGGCAAATATGCTCAGAAATGGCAGCCCAAACACATCTCAACGTCTAATGCGGTGGCGTGTCGGCCTTCAGCTTATAACAATCATAGTCGTCATGTGTGGCATCTACTTCAGCAAATAATGAATAAGCTTGCCTGAAAAGCGATAAATATCTAGAATCTTAGTGATTTTTATTTGTGTGATTTAGTTGCTTATGCGTTTTTTTGTATTCTCTTGTATTCTATCAATCATGTTTGTTCCTCTCGACGTGCTCGCAGATGACACGTCTAATCCAAGCCAGAAGGTTTATACTTTTGGTTTGATACAGCAGGATGTTGAATCAAATCCAATTGAAGATAGTGTCAGCATCAATGTTGAAGTTTTATTTCCAACAAAACTCGAGAGTATTCCATGGTCCCCCCGGCCGGTGATTGGCGCGACCATAAACACTGATAATGACACGAGCCAGCTATATGGCGGTGTGGCATGGCAATATGATTTTTCAGACAAATTCTATACCGAAATTTTTCTGGGCGGTTCCATTCATGACGGTGAAGAAGACCCCGATACCGTTCCAGCCGGAGGTCGTAAAACTCACCGCGCTTATGGTTGCCCTGTAAACTTTAGAGAGAGCCTTTCATTTGGATGGCGTTTAAGCTCAGAATACAGCCTTCTGGCCATTGTCACCCACATGTCCAATGCAAATTTGTGCGATTCGAATGACGGGTTGACGAATGCCGGCCTCAGAGTCAGCCGAACATTCTGATATATTATAATCTTGCTATAAAACGCCTGTCGCTGTTATATCAATTCAGGTATTTTTGAAGGTAAATATGGTTACCCTTAACAAAATTTACACCCGGACCGGGGATGACGGGACTACCGCGCTTGCTGACGGGTCCCGACGCGCAAAATATGATTTAAGAATTGAAAGTTATGGTGCCGTTGACGAGGCTAATGCCGCAATAGGCATGGCACGTTTACACACACAAGGTTCAACACTGGACGACATTTTAGCCCGTCTACAAAATGACCTATTCGATTTGGGTGCAGATTTGGCGATGCCTAATGTTGAGAACGATAAGGATAGCTCGTTTCAGCCACTCCGCATTCTCCCTGAGCAAGTGACGCGGATTGAACAAGAAATTGATATGTTGAATGCCGATCTGACCCCGTTAACATCTTTTGTTCTGCCGGGTGGTGAGCCGGCAGCAGCTTTTCTGCATCTCGCGAGAACAATAATCAGGCGTGCGGAACGAAATCTGATTAGACTTTCGGATGAAAGTGACACAGATGAAATTAATGAAGTTACCAAGAGATATATCAACCGCGCATCTGACCTTCTCTTCGTTGCGGGTCGCATAGCGAATAATAATGGTGCGGCAGATGTTTTATGGCAACCAGGTGCGACGAGAGACGCGTAAGGGCTTATTAGAGGTCATTTTAACTAGGCCAATTCGTCGCGGTTGCTTACAAATGTAATAATTGACGGTTTTACGCCAGATGGCTATTTTCCGCAT
>CENJ01163232.1_pt1 | contig 11826 bp, 5 predicted proteins | sample 356161 | NCBI WGS metagenome assembly CENJ01 (sample SAMEA2619531, study PRJEB7988) | marine metagenome | biome: marine biome (ENVO:00000447); feature: surface water layer (ENVO:00002042); material: "saline water (ENVO:00002010), including plankton (ENVO:xxxxxxxx)" | depth 5 m
TCCGCACGACCGGTTTTCTTTTCAACCGTTTCGGCTTCAAGAAGATCAGCCATGTTATCCTTAACCAAATCGATAATTTCGTAAATAATGTTATTTTGGAAAACCTGGACACCCAGATGCTTCGCTTCACCCATAACCCCATTCTCCAGTTTGACATTAAAGCCGATAACATCGGCACCCGATGTGTTTGCCATCTTAATATCATTCTTGGTTATTTGGCCCACATCTCCCTGCAAAACCTCAAGTAATACCTTATCACTTTGAATCAATTCCAAGGAACCTTCCAACGCTTCCAAGGAACCACGCACATCAGCTTTGAGAATTACCTTGTAAGTCGTTGCCTTGCTCTTGGAAATTGCCGCGAACAATGCGTCCACACCAGAAGGTTCGGCTTCCTGCTCTTCGGATTCGATTTCCTCGGGAACACTCACTTTTTGTTGGTGCTCAAAATCTTCCGCCAACTTCCGAGCTTGACGCTCATTTTTGGATCGAGTGAAGGTTGCTCCGGCATCCGGAACATCGGACCATCCTAAAATATTGACCGGTGTACTTGGAGGTGCCGATTTGACCTGATTACCTTGGTCGTCAATCATAGCTTTTACCTTGCAAAAGGCAGACCCGCAATGGATGCAATCACCAATCTTTAAGGTACCTTTTTGTACGATTACCGTAGCGGTCGGTCCTCTTCCAACTTCCATGCGAGCTTCAACAATGACTCCCTCCGCAACTGCTTCAGGATTGGCCTTCAGTTCCATCAATTCCACTTGCAGCAGGATCATGTCGAGTAATTCCTCTATATTGTCACCCTTCAAAGCGGAGATTGGAACAGTCACTACATCCCCACCCCAATCTTCGGCAGGTATCGATCTTTCCTGCATTTGGGTCTTAACCTTATCGGCGTCCGCACCCTTGACATCCATTTTATTCAGGGCAACCAACAGAGCCCCTTGGGCTCGTTGGGCAAATTTCAAAGCCTCATCGGTTTGAGGCATAAAACCATCGTCAGCGGCAACCACAAGAACGGAAACATCGGTAAGGTTGGCCCCTCTCTCTCTGATTTTCGAAAAGGCGGCATGCCCAGGGGTGTCCAAGAAAGTGATTTTTTGATCGTTATGAAGAATTTGATAGGCACCAACATGCTGAGTGATACCTCCTGCTTCGCCTGCGACAACATTGGCCTTACGGATCGTATCCAATAAAGTTGTCTTACCATGATCCACATGACCTAAAATGCAAACTACTGGCGGTCTAGGCTCGAGAAATTTCTCGTCATTCTCATCGACCACTTCTTTTTTCTTTTGAACGGTCCCTTCTGCTTTGGTGCCTCGATGACGAATTTCCAAATCAAAGCCTTTAAGCTTGGCGACTTTGCGAGCGACTTCCTCTTCAATCGCTTGATTCATCGATGCGAAGATGCCCATCTCCATCAACTCGGAAATCAACTGAAAAGGCTTGAGCCCTATGAGGTTGGCAAAATCACGAACTACAATCGGTGGCTTTACGATGATGAGGTTCCCCTCAACCATTCCTTTGTCATCGTCACCCAATTCTTGAGTTTGACTCGACTGGGGGACAGACGGAACATCCGCTTTCCCTGCTGTATGAGGAGGCGGTGGAGCTGTAGCTCGTTTCGCTGCAGGGGGTGGCGGAACTGATGGTGATTTTGATGGTGATTCGGCTTCAACAGCTACTTGCTTTGGCACCGTTTCTTCTTTTTGTTCGCTTTCCGCGTCTTCCAGCTCAACTCGCTCCCGTTCCAAATCCGCTTTGCTTTTTACCAGAGGAATACTTCCTGAACTGCTTTGGGAATCGGAATCTATCTCGGTTTCGTTTTTCTCGGAAGAATCTGGAGTATTATGAGCTTCGACGGCAGCAGACTCAGGTTCTTCGACCGAAAACTCTTCGATCAACGACTGAGCGGTTATGTTGTCAATCGTTGAGGATGCACTCTTGAGATCATACCCTCGCTCAACCAAGATATCCAAAACCTCCTTGCTGGTTTTCTTAATTTCTTTGGCAATTGCATGGACCCGTACACTCATAAATAAACGCTCGTTCTGAAAAATAAATTATGCGTCTTGCTCTGGTGCCTCTTCGTCGGAAGAAGAACCGACTGAAACTTTTTCAAGGATCGAATCAGCAACTTCGGACTCAAAGCCCAATCCCACCAAGTCGGTTGCCGTGACACCTTCAAAAGCTTCGGGACTGACAAGGCCAAAAGCAACCAAACGATCCGCTACCTCAAATTCAATTCCAACTGAAGTCAAAGCTTCCGCGGCTTTGGCCTTTCGCTCGTCAAAACCGACTTGTTTTACAACGACTTTTCCGATGTCCAGTTTCCAACCGAGTAATCTGGAAGTTAATCGGGCATTGATACCTTTGCGTCCAATGGCGACTGAAAGATCATCCTCTACCACTTCAAAATACATGCGACGCTTGTCACGGTCTAAATTTACATTTTGTGGAACGGCTGGCTTTAATGCCTCTGCCAGTTGCTCGACGGGATCCTCAAACCAACGTACGATATCGACCTTCTCTCCGTTCATTTCTCGAACGATGCTTTTCACCCGTGCTCCCCGTGCTCCCACGCATGCTCCTACAGGATCGACCTTTGGGTCCGTACTTTTCACGCACACCTTCGTTCGGTATCCGGGTTCCCGTGCCATGGCAGCAAGGGTAACTGTACCATCGGCAATCTCCGCAACTTCCATTTCAAAAAGTTTACGGACGAAATTTAGACTCGAACGACTGAGAATCAACTCGGGACCGCGTCCTTGCTGTTCAAGTTTGTTAAGCAAACAACGAATGCGTTCACCAGGCACCCAATCTTCTCCAGGAACACGTTCACGCCAAGGAAGCAGTGCTTCAGCTTTTCCCACTTCAACAACCAAGTCACCTCTCTCCTTTCGACGAACAATCCCAGTAACCAAACTGCCGACTTGGTCACGAAACTCATCATAAATATGCTCTTTTTCAAACTGCCGAAGCCTTTGTTTGATCGCCTGCTCCGCAGTTTTAGCAGCAATTCTGCCCAAGTAGGAAGGATCTAACTGCCGTTCAACAATATCACCCACTTGGGGTTTTTCAGCATACAGACGGGCTTTATCGAGATGAATCTCACGGGTGGTATCCGAAACCGACTCGACCACTTCAAGTTGGGTCCATGCCTGCATCGCTCCGTTCTTAGCGTCAATCTCAACCCGGACATCGCCGGAACCGTTGACTCCTCTTTCCGCTGCTGCCTTTACGGCGCTTTCAATCGTGGCGATCATGTCCTCTCGGCTGATGCCCTTCTCTTTCTCCATATATTCTAGAACTGCGAGAATTTCGCTACTCATGACTTCTATGTATTTTTGGGTTTTGGGAAATAGGAATAAAAAAGGCGAGCAATGCCCGCCCCTTTCAGGATTAGACTGTAAAGATTAACGGCATAGAGATGTACCCAAGAATTGTCAATGAATACCTATCCATGGTTTTTCAGCGTTGCAGACTTAACTTAAGTGCTTATGGATGCTTTTCCTTCATGAATAAGATACACTTCACCACCCTACCCGGCGACGGCATCGGACCGGAAGTAATGACCGTTGCATTGAATGTACTGAAAACCTTGGGCGAAATGAAAAATTTCGAGATCATTTCGAGTTCCCATGACGTCGGAGGTATTGGAATAGACAACCACGGAACTGCCCTCCCTGAATCCACTTTATCGGCTTGCCGTAAAACGGATGCAATCCTTTTTGGTTCGGTGGGTGGTCCCAAGTGGGAAAACCTCCCACCTAAGGAACAACCCGAACGGGCGGCCCTCTTACCACTCCGTAAAGAATTTGAACTTTTTGCCAATCTCCGCCCCGGAAATCTTTACCCCGAACTCGCGGATCTTTCTCCTTTGCGCAGTGATACCGTCGCCAACGGAATTGATGTTCTCTGTGTAAGGGAATTGACCGGTGGTATTTATTTCGGACAACCGAAAAGTACCCAAACCTTGGAAAATGGCGAAGAGCGGGCCATAGATACCATGGTTTATCAAACAGGGGAAATTGAACGAATCACCGAGATTGCAGTGAAAGCAGCCGCCCTTAGAAGCGGGCGGATTTGCTCTGTCGACAAGGCCAATGTACTGGAAACGTCCGTCCTTTGGAGAAAAGTCGTAACCGAATGCGTAGCCAAGCTTGATTCCTCCATCGAACTCTCTCACATGTATGTGGACAATGCAGCCATGCAATTGGTTCGAGACCCCAACCAGTTCGATGTCCTGGTTACGGAAAATATGTTTGGAGACATTCTATCGGATGAACTCGCTGTAATCTGCGGATCTTTGGGCATGCTTGCTTCCGCGAGTCTGGGCACGGGAAAGAATAGCCTCGGCCATCCTTTCGGCCTCTACGAACCAGCTGGTGGCACTGCCCCCGATATCGCAGGTCAAGGATTGGCCAACCCTTGTGCCCAGGTTCTCAGTGCCGCACTAATGCTTCGTTACAGTTTTGGCATGGAAGAAGCGGCTTCAGCGATCGAAAATGCGATCAAAGAAACCATTCGTTCGGGACTGCGAACCGGAGATGTCGCACAAGGAACAGATTCTGTAGGAACCGGTGAAATGGGGCAGGCGATTATCGATCGTCTCGCTTAATAGTTCGCCAAATTCGGAGTTTCACTTTATCGCTCGATCTATGAAGGCAGAGGATATCCGTCAGTCCTTTCTTGAGTTCTTCAAGTCCAAGAAGCACCAAACCGTGCCTTCAGCTCCGCTTTTGCCCGAATCCCCAAATCTTCTGTTCACCAATGCGGGAATGAATCAATTCGTACCCTATTTCCTTGGGGATCAACAGGCTCCTTTTTCACGAGCCACGGATACCCAAAAATGCATCCGGGCCGGTGGTAAGCACAACGATTTGGAAGACGTTGGATTCGACACCTACCACCATACCTTTTTCGAAATGCTCGGAAATTGGTCGTTTGGAGACTATTTTAAGAAGGACGCGATCGAATGGGCATGGGAGCTTTTAGTCGAGACATGGAAATTCCCCCCCGAGCGTCTCTATGCAACGGTTTACAAACCCGGACCGGGAGACCCGGCCGACTTCGACCAGGAAGCCAATGACCTGTGGAGTCATATTTTCGAATCCGCTGGACTGGACCCCAAAATCCATGTCGTAACAGGAGGGAAAAAGGATAACTTTTGGATGATGGGAGAAACGGGCCCCTGCGGCCCGTGCAGCGAACTCCACCTTGACCTGACGCCTGATGGCAAATCCAAGGGGGAATTGGTAAATGCGGACTCTCATCTTTGCATTGAAATCTGGAACCTCGTATTCATTCAATTCAACGCAGACCGAGAAGGAAACTTCACTCCCCTTGCCGCTCAACATGTAGATACCGGAATGGGTTTCGAACGAGTTGCGGCCGTCCTTCAGGCAACGCAAGGTTTCACAGACTTCTCCAAGCCAACTTCGAACTACGACACCGATGTGTTTTCTCCGATCTTCGACAGGCTCACCGAGCTTTCCGGAAAAACCTATACTTCCTCTCTACCCGTCGATGGCAAACCATCCAACGAAAGGGAGGAAGAGGACATTGCCTTCAGGGTAATCGGTGACCACTTGCGTGCCTTATGTTTTTCCATTGCCGATGGAATACTTCCCGGAAACAGCGATCGAAATTATGTTTTGCGACGCATCCTTCGCCGGGGAATTCGCTATGGCCGAATCCTCGGTTTCGAAAAACCTTTTTTCCACCTGCTTGCTCCCACGCTCATCGATCAGATGGGTTCTTTTTTCCCGGAACTCAAACAAAGGGAGGAATTAATCGTTAAAACGCTGAAATCTGAAGAGGAGTCCTTCAATAAAACCCTCGATCGCGGAATCGAGCTTTTTAACAGAGAGATAAAGACCTTAAATACTGGTGACCGATTATCAGGTTCCTTCGCATTCAAATTATACGACACATTTGGATTTCCTCTCGATCTCACCGAACTTATGGCTCGTGAGTCCAACCTTTCCGTCGAGGTGGAGGCATTCGAAAAGGAAATGGATGCGCAACGCCAAAGAGCTCGAAAAGCACACAAATCAGTCGATATACTGGTTTCCGAGTCGACCGATGGGGCACAAGCCACCGAATTCGCCGGCTATAATCTGAGTAACTTAACGGATTTTTCGGCTCCTATCCTCGACTGCTTCAATCGAGATGAAGTGACTTATCTCGTTTTTCCAGAATCTCCTTTTTATGCCGAGATGGGTGGGCAAGTAGGCGATTCCGGCACGATCTTCGTCAAAAACCAGCCTCACCGCGTCAGTAATGTCATCAAGGATGCAAAGGGTCGCTTCCTTCACGCCCTCCAAACAGCCCCCAAAGAGCCATTTGCCAAAGATGAAATTGCCTTGCTCAATGTTGATTTTCAGAGGCGACAGGCAATTCAGCGCCACCACACGGCCACTCATATACTTCACTGGGCCCTGCGCCAAGTTCTCGGAGATCATATCAGACAAGCAGGTTCGTTGGTCGAACCTGACCGCCTGCGTTTTGACTTTTCCCACTTCGAGGGAATCAAGAGCGATCAGCTGACCGAAATCGAACGCATTTCCAACCAAAAGCTTCTTCTTAACGACGCACTTGAGGCCTATGAGATTCCGTTTTCCGAAAAGCCGGACAAGGTCATCGCCTTTTTTGGAGATAAGTACGGTGAGTTCGTCCGTGTAGTTAACCTGGGTGGGTGGAGTCAGGAACTTTGTGGAGGCACCCATGTCTCATCAGCAGGGGAAATCGGCTTGATTCGGATCATCAGTGAATCCGCTATTTCAGCAGGCACTCGACGCATCGAAGCGGTTGCCGGTTTATCAGCTTATGAATGGACCGATCAACGGGTGTCCCTCATTCAAAAGCTCACCCGTCAACTCGCATGCAAACCCGATGAACTATCCGACCGCATCACTCAAATGCAAGCAAAAGGCAAGGAGCTGGACAAAAAACTTCGTGCCTTCGAGCAAAAGGGACAGGCGGGAATTGCCGATCAATTGATCGAGGGTGCTGAGAAATATGGGAAGGTGAACATCATCAAGGCAAGCGTGCCCAACCTCAACCCCAATGATCTTCGCGCTTTGGCGGCCCAAGTTAATAAGCGAGCCGCTCCTTCGGTGGTTCTTCTCGCCAGCGAATCCAACGGCAAATGCGGGTTGGTTTGCATTTGTTCGCAGGAGGCTGTGGAAGCCGGTCATCAAGCGGGTAAATACCTTGGCGAACTTGCGAGCAAACTGGGAGGAAAAGGAGGTGGAAAACCTGACTTCGCTATGGGTGGGGCTGCTGCGGGCAAGGACTTAAAGGAAGCCCTTTCGGGCCTTTCGCTTCCCTCAACCGGAGCGTGAAACTTCGCATCCTTCTGCCCCCTACTTTGGCGGGTTGCGTCCAGCGCAATGCCATTCCCGCAAAAGTAGAATTAGAACAGGCGGATGGCTCCCGAATCCCTCCGGAAAAAACCGACCCGTCCGCTTACGCTCAGTTACCCGACTCCCAAAGATCCGCTCTTTTCGCTCTTTCCCAATGGTGCGGGGGAACCATTACCTCCTTTCTCCAACTCGATCTCAACCAAACCGGAGAACTCCTCAAATTACTCCATGAAGTTCCCTGCTTTTATCCAGCCAATGATCCGGACAAGGAAATCGGCTGGATGGATGGACATTTACTCGGAGTCAGTGAATTCGTTGACCTACCGAAGCCCAAACCGCCTCGACCAGTTCGCAAACTCCCGGAGAGTTTGAACGAACGGCCCATCGTCCCCATCACCAAAGAACCGGAATATACCGGACCTCCTATTGAGGTAGAAGGCTCAACCGAATACCTCCGTATCATTCTCCCTTCCTCCGAACATCCTAACCACAAGGAAGTTCTTCGACTCATGCGGGAATGGAATTTTTTACGCGACCGGGCTCACCGCCATTGGTGGTGGTTGCGCGACACCTCTAAGGTTCTCGATTTTCTCGCGACGCACCAGGAGGACTTCGAACTCGACTATGAGGCTACCTTTACCGAAAACTTCCGGAAGCAGACCTCTATGATCAAGAAGGCGGAACTGAGAACCTTTGCCTCCGAATCCGAGCATTCCACTGAAGTCGAAATTCGTATCGAAGCGGGAGATGTTCCCGCCGACGAACTTGAGCACGCCCTGGCCACAGGCAAAAACCACCTCAGGCACGGCAAAAAAGTGTATTTGCTCTCCCGTGACCTCAAGGAAAAGGCCAGTCGAATTCAAAGACGGGTGTCCGCGAACCCCGATGCCCCCCTTCTCGCCCGCAGCAGTCATCCCGTTGAAAAATTTCAGGCTCCAGGCCTTGAGGATTTCCTCCTCGAGGCGGACCCCCGCTTCCAAACGCCCGCAAAGTGGAAGAAGCGAAGTTCAGCACTAAGGAACCTCTCCGCGCTCCCCTCGCCCAGTCTTCAAGGAGCCCTTGATGCCACCCTTCGTCCCTATCAAAAGATTGGTGTTGCTTGGCTTCTGCACCTCTTCCGCAATCAACTCGGGGGAATTCTTGCCGACGAAATGGGCTTGGGGAAAACCCTTCAAACTCTTGCCTTTCTATCCACGCTTCGTCAGGAAGATGCGCTTGCTTCCGTATCCCTGGTCGTTTGCCCAGCCTCTCTTTTGGAAAACTGGAAACGGGAAGCTGAAAAATTCTGCCCCCAACTCTCCACTTACATTCATCATGGGAGCAACCGAACCGAAGATGTACGAAAAATCAGTAAGCACCATCTCGTAATAACCTCTTACGGCACTCTCGTCCGTGATCTCGAACTCTTCGAACCTATTCCTTTCCTCTGTGTCATTGGCGACGAAGCCCAGCACTTAAAGAACCGTAAGACGCAAAACGCTCAGGCAATGTCATCCCTTCATTCTGAAGGAAGAGTGTTACTGACCGGTACCCCCATCGAAAATAGTGTTTCCGATCTCCTCTCTCTACTCGAATTTCTCCTTCCGGGTGCCCGTCCGAAGCTGCCTCCAACATCACGGGGAGATGAACGGATTTGGCACGAACAAAGAATCCTTGAGGAATCCGCCCCCTATCTCCTTCGCCGAAGTAAACGGGAAGTCGCACCCGAACTTCCCGACAAAATTGAACAAATTCTTTATCTCGAACTGACCGAAGAACAGCGGGAATGCTACACAGAGGTTCGCCTTTCCGCGGAGGGCGAACTCGACAAAATGGCAAATGCAGGGGCTTCCGAAGGGGCTATGAGGATGAAGACCCTCACCCAGCTCCTCCGACTCAGACAGACCTGTTGTGACCCACGCTTAATCAACCCCGACTTTCCTGCCGAACAATCAGCAAAGCTCAATGCCTTTCGCGAACTTCTCTACACATGCCTTGAGGGTGGACACCGGATGCTCGTTTTCTCCCAATTCGTTCAAGTTCTGCAACTTTTGAAATCCGAACTAGAGGCGGCAGGTCTGGGCTTTTGCTACCTCGATGGTTCATCCAAAGACCGAATGGCTCAGGTCGATCGCTTTCAGGAAGACGAATCCGTCCTCGTTTTTTTGATTTCCCTCAAGGCGGGTGGAACTGGATTAAATTTGACCGGTGCCGATGTGGTCGTGCACTTCGACCCATGGTGGAATCCGGCCGCTGAAGCTCAGGCGAGTGACCGGGCTCACCGGATCGGACAAGAAAAACAAGTAACGGTCTACAAGATGATCACTTCTGCCACGGTCGAAGAGAAAGTGCTTCAACTTCAGCAAGGAAAACGGAAACTTCTCGAGCAGGTTTTTGAAGAATCGGAAGCCGCCAACATGTCCTTGGGCGTCGAAGATTTACGCGAATTAATATAGGAGGTTTCAAAACCCTCTCTTGGTGTACAGTTTCTACATCTTGAACAAAGTCCCTTTCATCTTGAAAAAAGAGTCGCTTTTTGACATGTTAATAACCTTTCCACTTTTTGATTTATGAATACTCAATCCATCAGACACACCGATCCCGAAGCAAAAGGCGAGCACGGCCCCGCCATGAAGGGAGCCGACGCACTCGTCGAAGCTCTCGAGCGTGAGGGCGTGGATGTGATCTTCGCCTACCCTGGTGGAGCTTCGATGGAATTGCATCAGTCTCTCACCCGCTCCGAGAAAATTCGGACCATTCTGCCCCGGCAAGAACAAGGCGGAGGCTTTATGGCTCATGGTTACGCCCGTGCAACGGGTAAAGCCGGCGTCTGCATGGCTACCTCCGGCCCCGGAGCCACTAATTTGGTGACTTGCATAGCGGATGCTTACATGGATAGCATTCCCTTGGTTGCCATAACTGGACAAGTTTACCAAGAATTCATTGGTAAAGCAGCCTTTCAGGAAACCGACTTTTTCGGCATGACCCTACCTATTGTAAAGCACAGTTACCTTGTGCTCACGGCCGAGGACCTTCCTCGTGTGGTCAAAGAAGCTTTTTATCTTGCCGAATCCGGCCGGCCTGGGCCCGTGGTCATCGACATTCCGAAGGATGTACAAATGAAGGTTTTCGAACCCTTTTTTCCCGCTGAAGTCGAGGAGTTGGAAGGATACAAACTCGATTCCCCTAAAGCATCCGACGACGAATTGATTGAAGTCCTTAACTTGCTTTCGAAGGCAAAGAAGCCCGTGCTTTATACTGGAGGTGGCATCATTTCCGCCGAGGCTCACGAGGAATTGAGGGAATTCGCGGAATTAACCGGCGTACCCGTGGCTCATACCCTTATGGGCTTGGGCGGCTTTGACCCAAACCATGAACAATCTCTTTATTGGTATGGCATGCATGGTACCGTTGCCGGAAATTGGGCGGTTTGCGAAAGTGACCTGCTGCTTTGTGCCGGAGCCCGATTTGATGACCGCATTACCGGAGTGGTCAGTAAATACGCTCCCGATGCCTATGTCATCCACTTCGATGTAGACAAATCCGAACACAACAAGAATGTTCATGCTCACTTTCCCATCCGCACCGATGTCAAATATGCTCTTAAGAGGATGACGGAGCTCATCAGGGATCGTGGTTTCGAAAAACCTGACCTCAAGGACTGGATGTCGACCATCCAAGGATGGAAGAAAGAACACCCTTTTAATTATGAAAAGGGCGAGCATCTGACTTCCCAGGAAGCGGTTGATGTTCTTTACCAGGAATCCAAAGGCGAAGCAATCATCACCACTGGCGTAGGTCAGCACCAGATGTGGGCCGCTCAGTATTACAAATTCAAAGAGCCTCGAACCTACATCTCCTCGCTCGGCTTGGGCACGATGGGTTTTGGGTACCCGGCTGCGGTCGGAGCCAAGGTTGCACGCCCTGACAAAGAAGTGATCGATATAGACGGAGACGGATCCTTCCTTATGAATGTTCAGGAACTTGCCACGGCCAAAATCGAAAAAATCAACGCCAAGTGCCTGTTACTGAATAACCAGCACCTTGGAATGGTGGTGCAGTGGGAGGACCGATTCTACGAATCCGTACGCGGACATACCATTTTGTGCGACCCCGAAAACATTGGCGGCCCTGATAACCTTGATGCAATTTATCCCGACTACATCAAGATGTGCGAAGGTTTCGGCGTCAAAGCCCGTCGCGTATCCAAACGCGAAGACTTGCGTGAAGCAATGCGGGAAATGTTGGATGCGGACGAACCCTATCTTCTCGAGGTCATTGTTCCTTACTCGGAACATGTCTTACCCATGATTCCCCAAGGCAAGTCCGCCAAAGAAATGCTGATCGAATAATTCCCGGATTTGCCCTGACAAGCTTATGCACTCTGGGTAACACAACAAGAACTCAATGTAAACTTGACTCCAGATTAACTTTGTTTTATTAAGCTTCCCCACTTATTCATCCAACTTAA
>CENJ01173675.1_pt1 | contig 11818 bp, 8 predicted proteins | sample 356161 | NCBI WGS metagenome assembly CENJ01 (sample SAMEA2619531, study PRJEB7988) | marine metagenome | biome: marine biome (ENVO:00000447); feature: surface water layer (ENVO:00002042); material: "saline water (ENVO:00002010), including plankton (ENVO:xxxxxxxx)" | depth 5 m
ATTACCGCGCCGATCAGCATGAGCGCGGCGCCTGCATAACAGACGCGGGCAAAGGCTTCAGGGCCAGGGTCGCCGCCTGCAACGAAGCCGCCAATGGCCGGCCCCATAATGAAGCCAAGCGAGAAACCGGCGCCAACTGTTCCCATAACGCGCGTGCGGTTCTCAGGTGTTGAGATGTCCGCAGCGACGGCAAATGCGATGGAGAAGCTACCGGCAGCAAGGCCCGCAACAAAGCGTGCAAAGATCAGTGCCCATGGGGTTACGGCCAGCACGTTCAGCGCGGTGATGACGGCGCCCGCCGCAAGGCTGATGACCAGAAGGCGTTTGCGTCCGAACTGATCGGATGCTTTGCCCCAGATCGGATTGGCGATGAGGTTGCCGAGGGAGAAAGACGCGATTGAGAGCGCGATTTCGGTGGCGTTCGCCTCAATGGCCTTTCCGTAGACTGCAAAAATGGGAAAGAGGAAGCCAAACCCTGCAATCGTTACAAAGTTGACGGCAATAATTGCGATCAGAGCTTTGGTGTTGAACGTCATGAAGTCACCGCGATTTGTAAAAATGGAACGCGGCACAAAAAAAAGCCGCCATTCTCTTTGCAGAAAATGGCGGCTTTCGGATCGATTGATTTACCGTCTACTCGTCAGACGAAATTCCACCGAGCGAATTGAAAACGCGCTGCATGATGGCGCGGCTACGTTCATCGAGCTTTGACTGGAGCGTTTCGTCTGGTGTGAAGGTGTCGATCTCTTCAGCGATATCGATACCGTGCTTTGCCAGAACCGCTTCGGTCACCATCTGACGGTCGTTCAGAACCCACACTTCTTGCGTGAGTGTCACAACAGCCTGTGCCAGACCGTTTACGTCGGTCTCAAGCAGCATGTTCCGTTGCGGCTTGTTGTAGGATTTAGGATCGGCGCTCATTCCGGTTTGTGTCCTTGAACTACATAAGGGTATTTGAATGGATCAAAGGCTTTGGCCGTCACGTCGACAAACCCTGCATCACGCGCGATTTGCGCAAGGTCGAGGCTGGCTGAGGCACGCCAGTGCGGTTCGCCGCCGTATTTTGCGCCGGCATCGGCACGCCACTGGGCGAGCTTGTCGAGATCGGCATAGCGTGTCACGTCGCTCATGATCATATCGCCGCCCGGCTTGAGCACACGGAAGGCTTCCTTGAAGAGCGCCTTGATCGTGTCAGCTGGAATTTCGTGCAGCAGAATGTAAGACGTGGCGAGGTCGAAGGTTTCGTCTTCAAACCCAGTGTCTTCGCCAGGGCGCTGGAAGAGCTTCCAGCTCCAGCCGTTTGCATTGCCGAGACGCTGCGCCTGCTGAATGGTTTTCAGAGACAGGTCGACGCCATAGATTTCTGCATCCGGATAGGTTTCCTGCAGCGCACGGGTGAAGTGACCCGTAGAGCAACCCATGTCGATGATCTTGTCGTAGTGATCCTTAGGCGGGAGCGCAGCGACCATACGGCGCTGGGCGAAAATGCCACCCGGGAACGTCTTCGCGACAAGGCGCGTATGGACGATATCAGCGTGGATATAGCCCTGATAATCGTGTTCGTCCCAACCACCTGCTGTGCGGTGGAAATCTACGCCGTCCCAGTAAGCTGGTGCTTCTTTGTCTGGATTGGCTTCAACGGTAGAACCGCCTTGTTCGAACTTTTTCAGGATCGGTTCCATTTCCTCGCGCACTTCTTCGAAAGCGTGCTTGGCAACGAGACCGTGATGGGTCGCCATCCATTCGCCAACCGCTTGCGTTGCGCGATAGGCCTGGCTGGCGCCGAGGCTCTGCTGCATACGTGCATCGCGCTGGTCAAGGTCGTCCGGCAGGGCGTCAGGATCAGGAACGATCCTCTGGATTTCTTCCTCGACCGAGTCACGCAGGTCTGACATGCCAAACCCGAAATTGGCGAGAAAATCTACAGAAGCGCGGCCGCGCTGCCGTAGTCGGGCATGCAGTTCTTCACTCATTTTTCAGATCCTCTTCTTTCAGTTTATATCCCGACAGCAGGAAAATCGCGAGGAAGCCCATGACGACGGGGATATAGCAGTTGCCAAGCAGGAGGGCCTGGCGAATTTCTTCGGTTTGCATCGCTTCCGGCGCGATGTTCTTGTCGAACCCGGCAAAGCCGAGCGCGAGGCCGACTATCAGTGGGCCGAATGCAAACGTGAATTTTTCGGTGAAGCTGTAGAAAGCTGTGTAGACGCCTTCGCGGCGAACACCGGTTTTCTTGGCATCATGGTTGATTATGTCTGTCAGCATGGACATAGCCATGATGATGTTGCCGCTGGCCGAGAATGATACGAGCGCCATCCGCAGCAGATATGCCCAGTCTGGCTCGTTCGCGTCGGCGATCACCCATGTAGCAGTAATGATGACATAGTTGGCCGCAGCGAGCATATAGGTCCGGCTCTTGCCGATACGCTTGGAAATCCAGACGACGACCGGTGCAAACAGCAGCGACATCGGGCCCACAACGAGGCCGGTAAGTGCCATCAGGTTCAGGTCTTTCTGCAGGACGTTCAGAAGGAAGAACATTCCGGCAGCTGCGGCAGAGGCGATACCAATCAGCTGGGCTGCTTTTACACCGAGCAGGCGGATGAAGTGGCGGTTGCGCCAGACATGGCTCAATTCGTCCAGCATGCGCGGTGTGTGGGTGCCTGCTTCTGTGAATTTGGCATCTGCTGTCGTGCGCCATGCGTTGACCATGCTGAGCAGAATGATTATCGCGCCGGCCACGCCGATCAGCGCGTATGACGACCATTCAAGACGGCCCATTTTTTCAAGAATCCAGGGCGTCAGTGCACCAGCGACCAGATTGGCAACCGAGATGAACATCATTCGGTAGCTGTGGATGGAGGACCGCTCGTGATAGTCCTCGGTCATCTCTGACGGCATGGACATGTAAGGCACGTTGAAGATGGTGTAGCCGAGCGTGTAGATCAGCATAGCGATGAAGACATAACCTGCGCGCATCCACTCGCTGTCGAAGAGCGGTGTGGTGAAGATCATCGCAAAGGAGCCAGCCGAGATCAGCGCGCCCCAGAGGAGGAATGGGCGGCGGCGGCTTTTGCCTGAGCGCAGAGAGTCGCTCCAGCGCCCGACAATCGGGTCAGACAGGACGTCAAAGATTTTGGTTACGAAGATCAGGCCCCCGGCCAGAGCCGGATTAATGTGAAGAACGCTGATCATGTAGAACAGCGCCAGACCGCCTATCGAGTTCATCAGGATCGCTACACCAAGCGCGCCGCTCGCCCAGCCGACTTTCACTTTTCGGGTGATGTCGGAAACGGGTGAGGGATTGTCGCCCTGCATCGGTACATCGTCTGTGATCGAGGTCATTTGGTCAGCGTCCTTACAATCGGATTATCTGTTTGCGCCCAGTCGTCCTCGACGGGGGCTTCGCCCGAAGCGGTGGCAGCCAGAAACGCAAGAATCTGCGTATTTAGTGTGTCTATTGCGATCTCTGACGCGGTGCCCTCGGGCGTGATCCGGCCAAAAGCGCCGTTGAAATAATGGTTCATGTCCTCGAAAATGAGCGCGTATCCGAGCCCCTCCTGACTAACCTCGAAGGCGTCCAGATGGGTTTCCCAGGCATCAATGAAGCCGGGAAGAATATCGGTGGTGCCGGTCACAAACAGCGTCGGCCTGTCGACTTTTGAGTATCCGTTCTGATCAATGCGACCATCTAATTCTCCGGGTGGAGAGATCGCAATTACGGCCAGCGGATCGACGGCATTTTCCGGAAAATTGCTTGCGTTATCTGCAGCTTCTGCGCCACCTGCCAACAGCGCGATCAGCCCGCCATAGGAATGGCCTGCTGCAAATTGACGTCCCGAAAAATTCAACCCGTCAAACTCGAAACCGTCTTCAGCGAAACGGTTTGAGAGAACCAGATAGTCTTCCGTGCGGAGCGGCTGGCTATCTGTTGTCAGATAGGCTTCGCGGTCCGGATGTTCTTCAGAATCTACATGCTGGGGCGCAACCACGACATACCCGTTAATGGCCCAATCTGTGAGCAGCACATCATATCGGTCATAGGTCGCAAGATTGCCATGAGAGAAGACGATGACATCGCACGGCGTGCAGTCTGTGGCAGGACGAAAAACCCGGTACGGAATCTCACGGCCATTTTCTGCCAGTTCAGTTCGATCGAGAAACGTGTAGTCCGCCTGAGCTGCTGTGGTGTCAGCGACGGGAGACACGGGACCGGTGCAGCCGGTCGTGACCAGCAGCAGAGCTGTAGTGCATCCGATAAGACCTGTGCCTGCTCGTCGCAAATTCCCGCTCCTTTGCCGTAAACAGAACCGGCCGGGCCGGACCTTGTTTTTCCCATGACAGCTTCGCATTACTGGTGGCGATACGAATGCGCTTTTTATGTGTATTCGCCTGACGAACTCCCCGGTGACCCCGAGAGTCCGGTGTCCTGACATCGAGTAGATTGATAATCTGGACACAATAGGAGGCGATATGACGTTGAAACGACTTTTGATGGGCGGCTGCCTGATTGCGAGCGCTTGTGCGACACATGTCGAGCCGGCGACCGGACTTAGCGACGAGGCTGCTGAGGCGATTTACCTTCAACGGTTTGATGCGCTACGTGACAGAACAGGCACGTCTGGTTTACCGGCGTATGACAATCTGAAACCAATGGCGGGTGCGGCCGAGTTTGAACCGCTCGCTCGTGCACCGGTCGAAACGGTTCTTGCGTCCGAAACGCTTGAGGCTGCGACGGCCTATGCTGCGGAAAACAACTCTTCGTCTCTGATCATCTGGAAAGATGGCGCCATCGTCTCCGAAACGTATTTTGGTGATGTGGACGCAGACACACTTCTGGTCTCTAAGTCGCTGGCCAAGCCTTTGAGCGTGGTCGCTGTCGGGCGAGCGCTGCAGGAAGGCTATATCACCTCGCTTGATCAACCGATGGCAGATTTTATCCATGAATGGCAGGGCACGCCCAAAGAAAGCATCCGTATTCGGGACGTGCTGGGCATGCACTCAGGCTTGTTGCCGCAAGCGGCAGCCTTTGAAGCCGACAATGTTCTGAACCGCGCCTACCTGCACCCGTATCATGAGCGTGTGATCATCGAAGATTATCCGATGGTGGCCGAGGCGGGTGAGGTTTATGCCTACTCCAACGCCAATGGCGACCTCATCGCGCCTCTAATCGAGCGTGCGACAGGCATGGGCTATGCGGACTGGCTGACCCAAGCTGTCCTCGAGCCTCTGGGCGCAAAAGGCGGCGAGATCTGGTTCAACCGTGATGGCGGTGTTCCGCATTCAGGTTGCTGTGCCATGCTGCCTGCAGATACGTATCTGAGGCTGGCAGTCCTATTGGTTCAGAACGGCGAATGGGAAGGTGAAGCGCTGCTCTCACCTGAATTTATCGCAGAGATCAAAGCGCCGGGACCTGGATTTCCGAATGCCGGCATGGGTCTTTATCTCGGTACACCTTATTCGCCGCGTCTGAGCCCGGGTGGCCCCGACATTGAAGAAGGTGGTTACGGTACGCCTCAGTCAGAGCCGTTCCTTCGTGACGACGTTTTCTTTTTCGACGGAAACTCCAATCAGGTGGCCTATATGGTGCCGTCCGAGAATTTGGTGATCTTGCGCACAGGCTCATGGCCACCGGAAGAACCGGGCTGGGATAATGCGGTGCTGCCAAACCTGTTTCTTGGCGACCTTGAGGACTAAGTTTCCAGCCTTGCTATCTAATTGAAAAAGCCGCCCGTTGGGGCGGCTTTTTTGTTGGCTGCAAATGCTGGAGGTCTGAACCGCAGACAAAAGAAAGCCCGCCATGTTAGGCGGGCTTTCTGTTCTGATGACCTGGGGAAGGAGTATCAGAACGAGTAGCGTGCAGTCATACCGAAGGAACGACGTGGTCCGTAGAACGTCTGGTATGTGTTGCCGAACGGGATGAGAACCACATAGGCGTTCGAGACATAAGACTCGTCGGTGAGGTTCTTCGCCCAGAGGCTGATATTGACGTTATCCCAGTCGAGACCAGCGCGTGCACCAAGAAGTGTACGCTCCGGAATTGTCGCGAGATTGGCAGATGTGGCGTAGAATTCGCTCTGCCATGTCAGATCGCCGCGAACAGACCAGGTCGGACCGCCCCACATTGGCAGAGTGTCTTCCCATTGTGCGCCGAACGATGCCTGTGTCTGCGGTGTCCGTTCAATGTCGTTGCCGCCAACGTCGCCATCAGACGTACAGACAACATTGTCACACGGAGATGGTGTACGGCGGAAGCGCGCATCAATCGTGCCATCGCTGTAAGTGCCGTCAGCGTGAGAGAATGTACCGTCGAAGCTGAGATTGTCCGTTGCGTAGAACGCAGCGTCAAACTCGACACCCAGAACTTCCGCATTACCAAGGTTCAGCGTGATCGAAACAGCGTCCGGATCAGCAGAGCTCGGGTCAGGAGAGTTGATCTGAACGTCAGTCCAGTCTGTGTAGAACAGAGCGCCGTTCAGAACGAGGCGACCATCCATAAAGGTGTTCTTCGCGCCAAGCTCGTAAGTCCAGTTGAACTCTTCGTCGAAGACCTGGAATTCAGGTGCAACCGCTGTCGGGTTGAAGCCACCTGCTTTCGCGCCGCGCGCCGCAGAAGCATAGACCAGAGAGTAGTCTGTCAGGTCATGCTCAACAGTGAAGCGTGGTGTGACCGCAGTGAAGGTTTCTTCAAGTTGAAGGCCACTTGCATTGTTGGTGGCTGTCAGAGTTGTTTCAGACCAGCGCACTTCTGCACCGACGCGTGTCGCGCCGCCCGGAAGTGTATACTGACCTTCAGCGAAGAAAGAGGTGACCTCTGTTTCCGTTGTGGAGTCAGTCAGCGGGAAGCGAACTGCGTTCGGGTCCTCGCCGAGGCTGAAGGTGGAGCCCGCTGTGAGGTTTGGAACCAGTACGTATTCGAACAGATAATCATCTGTACCGTCTGTGTAGAACGCGCCCAGAGCACCGCGGAAAGAGTCGCCAGTATAGTCCAGCTTCAGCTCGTGGGAGTCATAGGCAATTGCGCCAATAGGTGCGTTCTGGAACGTACAAGGACCGATACAATTGGTTTGATCTGGCACGGTCATGTTGGCGATATCAACTTCACCTTCGACACGGCCGAACATGTAGCTGAGTTCCAGATCATTTGTCAGATCGTAAGCTGTCCGGAAGCGGAAAATGTCTGTGTCTGACTGAACGCTGTAAGCGCGCGGGTCGATAGCAACACTGTCCGTCGGGCCCGGAAGCTCTCCGCAGAGCAGGCTTTCCTGGAAGTTACGTGTCGCGCCGCAATTCATCTGGAACGCGTTTTCAGCGTACTGGTTGTTTGCGCCCATTTCGCGGCTGATCGTGAAGTTGTAATAGCCGAATTCAGTGACCCAGCCGTCAATCGGCTCTGCAATCGCCGTGAAGGAGACAGACTCATTGTCCCAGCCGCCGGAGTTTCCGGTTGTGCCCGGGCTGATGCCTGCGTCAGCAAACGGGTGGGAGTTTTCCCAGGAGCCGTCATATTCTGAGTGAATGATGGAGGCGCCCATCGCGAAACGCTCGCCAATCGGGACAATGCCCGTCATGCCGACGTCAAAACGCTCATCATCACCGATAGTCGTGAAGATGTTGCCCGTCGGCGCATCGAGACCAAGCTCTGCTTTGCGCGGGACATAGTTGATGGCGCCCGCAAACGCGTTGCGACCATAACGCGCTGATTGCGGGCCTTTGACGACCTCAATCCGTGCGATGGAAGATGTGCCAACATCCGTTGCCCATGAACGCGGCATGTAAATGCCATCGAAGAAGGTGGAGACGTTCGACTCAAGTGCTGTGACACGTGTCTGAGCCTGACCACGAATGACCGGTGTCGCAAAACCGCCGGAGAAGTTCTCGAAGCTAAAGCCGGACGTGAAGCGTGCAACGTCTTCAAGGCTTCCAATGCTTTTTGCATCCAGCGCGTCTTCATCGAGAGCGGTAATGGACAGTGGTACGTCCTGAATGCTCTCTGCGCGGGCACGAGTGGTCACCATGATGGTGTTCATCTGGCGAGGCGTTTCTTCCTCGGAAGCTGTGTTTTCCTGCGCATGAGCAACCTGAGGTATTGCAACCATTACGCTCAATGCAGCAGCCGAAAGCAACATAGCTTTTTGGCTAATTTTACTTAGTCTTTCCTTCATTGACGTTCGCCCTGTAACAAAGTTTGTCCCATTGGCCTTGCCGTTACTTGAGAACAGAAGGCGAGATCGTGTGATCTGGAAAAAAGACTGTCAGAAATTGAGAAACTGCATGCAGACATGTTTCGTTTTATCGACATGCGAACATTTTCTCGAGCCGAGACGCTTGTGGAGGTTCAAAACAGAGTATTCGGCGCGCATTTGTTCAGCGCGCTGATCATCTATCAGTCATGACGACTTAAAAACCGGATATTAAATGCAGACGGGCGGAACCGGATTGGCCGCTGTAACGTTGCTGTCAATCGCGGGTCCATTTCCGTTCAAAGGCATGGATCTCGTCAAATCCGATCATTGATCCAAATTCCCTGAAGCTGAAAATGTCATCAGCCTCTCCGTCACCTGTTTCTTTTAAGTGTTGCAGTGCCCGCTCCATTGCCTGCGCGGCAACCAGACTGGTGAGGGATGGAAAAATAGCGATGGAATATCCGATGTCCTGAAGTTCGGACGCTTTCAGCAGCGGCGTTGACCCGCCATTGGCCATATTGACCATCATGGGCAGATCAAAGGTCGCGCACACTTTGTGCATTTCCTTTTCATTCAGAAGCGCTTCAGCGAATAGAATATCCGCGCCAGCTTCGGCGTAAGTGTCCAGCCTGCGGAGCACGCCATCCAGACCCTCGATCTGGCGGGCATCGGTGCGTGCGATGATCAGAAAGTTTTCTTTGTCATGTCTTGTGTCGGCGGCTACGCGAATCCGGTCGGCCATATCTGCATCAGGCACGATGCGTTTGCCGGGCGTATGGCCGCAGCGTTTTGGAAATTCCTGATCTTCCAGCTGAATGGCGGTGACGCCTGCGCGTTCATATCCGCGCACCGTGTGCTGAACATTCAACAAACCGCCATATCCGGTGTCCGCGTCCGCAATGACTGCACCATCGCAGACATCAACGAGCGTCTGCATGCTCTTTAACATGTCCGAATATGTCGCGAGACCAGCATCCGGCAAACCCATGGAAGAGGCGGTAAGCCAGTAGCCAGACCCGAACACGACTGGAAAACCTACCTTATTGGCGATCTTCGCGGCGATCATGTCCTGAAGGCCGGGTACGATAAGACAGTCGTTTTCGGAGAGTTTCTGTCTGAGGATCGGGTCTGCCATAGAGGTCTCTTTTTATACGACCGCGCAGACGGTTTTGGTTTCGAGGTAATTATCGAGCGCAGTAATGCCGCTATCCCGGCCATAGCCTGATTGTTTCACGCCGCCGATAGGAAGGGCCGCATCAAACATGGAATGTGTGTTGATCCATACCGTACCGGCGCGCAACTGGCGGGATACTCTGTGCGCTGTTGAGAAATCGCGCGTCCAGATGCTGGAGGCGAGGCCAAAGCTTGTGTCGTTCGCCCAATTCAGAGCCTCGTCCGTTTCGGTGAATTTCTGTGCCACCAGTACGGGGCCGAACACTTCATCCTGTGCGATCGGCGAACTGGTGCTGACATTGCCGACGACCGTTGGCTTGATGAAGGTGCCATTATCACCGCAGCGGCCGCCGCCGAGAATCTGAGCCCCATCGTTTCGGGCTTCTTCAACATAGGCTTCAATCCGGTCCGCCTGTTTGCGAGAGACAACCGGCCCCATAGCAGTCTGACGGTTCAGCCCGTGCCCAAGCTGCATTTCTGCACCATAGGCGGCGATGCCTTCGATCACCTGATCATAAATATCAGCGTGAATGAAGGCGCGCGAGTTAGCGACGCAGACCTGACCGGCATTAAAGAAAATGCCGTTTGCAAGGCCGGGGATAGCCAGATCAAGATCTGCATCGTTCATCACGATAGCGGGTGATTTTCCGCCCAGTTCCAGTGAGATGCGTTTCAGGTTGGATTTGCTGGCGTCAACAATAGCTCGCCCGGTTTGCGTGGAGCCGGTAAATGCAATCTTGTCGACATCCATATGCGATGCGAGGGCTGAGCCAGCTTCATGGCCATAACCGGTGACCACATTCAAAACGCCCGGTGGCAGGCCTGCTTCAAGCGCCATCTCACCTAGCTTGATAGCTGTGAGAGAGGTCTCCTCAGACGGTTTCAGAACAACTGTGCAACCCGCTGCCAGGGCTGGTGCAATTTTCATTGCGGTCAGAACGAGTGGCGAATTCCATGGGACAATTGCGCCGACAACGCCGACCGGCTCTTTCAAAGTCCAGCTGTGAACGTCGCGTCCTTCCGGCTGATACTCGACCGAATTGTTGATGGTCTTGCCTTCTACAGCATGGCAGAGGCCCGCAAAGAACCGAAACTGTTTTGCGGCGCTTGGAATCTCGGCCCAGCGGGAAACGGAATAAGGCTTGCCCTGATCAAGGGTTTCAAGCTCCGAAAATTCTTCAATATTTGCATCAATGAGATCGGCGATCTTGTGCAGAACTTCGGCCTTCTGGCGCGGGGTCATCTTGCCCCAGACAGGCAGTGCGGCGCGTGCAGAGTTTACCGCCTCGTTCACGTCAGCTTCTGTGCCGCGCTGTAGATAAGCGATGGTCGTGCCGTTGGCCGGGTCCAGTACGTCAATGGTTTCGCTCTGGCTGGCTTCGACCCAATTGCCGTTGATCAGCATTTTCTGAGTCTGCGGCTTTTCCAGAAGGGCGGACACGAATGGTGTTTCTGGCGCGCTGGCGGGTAGTATGCTGGTCACGGTGCTCATCTCATCCCTTCATCGGTCGATTTGAAGCAAAATGAGCCAGTTTCTCTGCGGATAAGCGCCCTGGATTCTGTCGATGTTCGCCTGCCGAATTTCGTCTCTCGGCGTTGCTATTCAGCTGGCGAACAAACTCAGCTTCGCCGCACACATCCCGTCTGATCAGCGCAATAGTGACGCCAATCAAGTCGCTTCATGGAGCGGCATTGGTCTGCAAGGATTGGAGCAAGCAGATGACAGATTCTCTCGGTTTCAGAAAAAAGTTTGCGGTCATCGCGCCGTCGACCAATACGAGCGTTCAGCCTGAATATGATGATATGCGCCCATATGGTGTGACCAATCACTTCGAGCGTATTCATATCCCGGACACGAAGGTTTTCGACGACGATTCCTTCATGGAAATGATCAACAACATCCGCAACGCGACGATGGATAGTGTTGATACCGCGATGACGATGGACCCGGACTGCGTGGTCATGGGTATGTCGGCGGAAACCTTCTGGGATGGCGCGGATGGCGCTGAACGTCTCCAGAAGAAGATGGAAGAAAAGACAGGCGGCGTGCCGGTCGTTATGGGCTCTCACGCGGTAGAAGCGGCGATCAAGGCTTATGGCGGGATCAAAAAGCTCGGCATCGTGACGCCATATGCGCCTGTCGGTGACGCGAACGTAAAACGCTTCTTCGAAGATCTGGGCTATGAAGTGGTCCATATTAAAGGCCTTGCTTCACCATCTCCTATGCTTATCGCGCACGAGCCGCCGCAAAAGCTGAAGCACGCTGCGATCGAAGTCTCTGAAGGTGTGGACGCTATTATTCAGGCAGGCACCAACCTCGCCTTTGGTAAGGTCGCAACAATGGCCGAGTTCTGGCTGGAAAAGCCGGTTATCGCAATCAACACCGCCACTTACTGGCACGCCCTGCGCACGAACGGCATCAATGACCGTATGCCGGGCTTTGGCCACCTCCTCGAAAA
>CENJ01080719.1_pt1 | contig 11807 bp, 9 predicted proteins | sample 356161 | NCBI WGS metagenome assembly CENJ01 (sample SAMEA2619531, study PRJEB7988) | marine metagenome | biome: marine biome (ENVO:00000447); feature: surface water layer (ENVO:00002042); material: "saline water (ENVO:00002010), including plankton (ENVO:xxxxxxxx)" | depth 5 m
CGGCACGTGGCGGGGGAGGAGGAGCGTCGGGGCTGGGTGGGTGGCAAGCCAACAAACAGATGGATGCACAGAGGAAGGCAAGGGGTGATTTCATGATGTCGATGTCGTAAGTGGGATGAAGTTCCACGCTCGCAACGGATGGCTGACATGTTCTTCTGAGGAATCACCAACCGGCCTTCGTTCAAATCGCAAAGCCAAGCAGGCGTGCATCCCGACCCTGTCGCTGCTTCGCAACTTGGGGATTCAGGAACCGGGCACCCATGTGTGGCTTCTGTTGGTGTATTCCCTCTGAGTGGGATACGGCGGTATCAACGTTTCTGTGTTGTTTGGCGTAGCTTCAGCAACATGAAACGCAGCCAATTCCTGAAATCCGTTGGTGCCGCATTGGCGTTGCCCGCCTCGATCCCTCTCGCAAGTTCAGCGCAGCGCCTTGCCACGTCAGGTGGCGCAAGCCGGGGCAACTGCGTGCTCGTTCCCAGCGAAACCCCGGGGCCATTCCCCTTGGATTTGACGGAGAACGACTTCTTCTTCCGACAGGACATCCGCGAGGATCGGGAAGGGGTGAAGCTGCGTCAGCGCGTGCGCATCGTGGGGGCGGACAATTGTGAGCCGATGGCCAACGTGCGGGTCAACATTTGGCATTGTGACCGCGATGGCGACTACTCCGGATACGTAGCCATGGCGTCCGAAGGGCTGACGTATTGCCGTGGATATCAAATGACCGACGCCAATGGCGAGTGTGAATTCGTGACCATTGTTCCGGGATGGTACCCTGGCCGGGTGACGCACGTGCACTTTCAGGTTTTTGTGAGCTCCCAATACAGTGTGGTCAGTCAGTGGACGTGGCCGCACGATGCCGTGGTGGAGGCGGTCAGCGCCCACCCGGAGTTGTATCCCGCGGGGCCGGACCCTTTGTCGCCAGAACAGGACGGCGTGTTTGCCGATGGGTTTGAATTCCAAATGGCCGATTTGGCTTGGGATGAAGAGGCCCAAGAATACGTGTCCTTTTACGAGGCCACCGTCGAGGGCGTGGGCACAAGTGGCGTCGGTTACCAAGAGTTGCAACGATCGGAGGTGTTTCAACTGGGCCAAAACTTCCCCAACCCTGTCTCCATATCCACCGAAATCCCCCTCGATTTGAAGCAGCCTGGCGAAGTGTTTTGGGCGCTTTGGAGTGCGGACGGTCAATGCGTGCATTTTGTGGATTTGGGCGTGAAGCCGGCAGGGCGGCAGGTGATTCGCGTGGATTTCGCATCGCTTGGATTGCCGGCGGCATCTTACCTCTATCGCGTCGAAGTGGAGACCGATCGCGGCCGTTTCACGGATGTAAAGCGCATGACGCTTGCGAAGTGAGGGTGGCGTGAAGGACCTTTGACGCCATGAACGATTGGATCAACGTCGCGCTCAAGGCCAGCTTGGAAGCGGGCCAGGCCATCATGGACATTTACGAGAGCGACGATGTGGGCGTCGAATACAAGGAAGATGCAAGTCCCTTGACACGTGCAGATCGTGCAGCCCACCGCGTCATCCTGCGTCACCTTGAGCCCACGGGCATTCCTGTGCTTTCGGAAGAAGGCAAGCACAAGCCCTTTGAGGACCGCGCGCAATGGGACGAACTCTGGATTGTCGATCCCGTGGATGGTACCAAAGAATTCATCAAGCGCAACGGAGAGTTCACCGTCAACATCGCCTTGGTTCGTCATGGCCGCGTCGCGGGGGGGGTGGTCTTTGCTCCTGTCCTTGGCCACGCGTATTTGGGGGTGGTGGGAGAAGGCGCATGGCGGTTGGACGTCTCCGCAGGTGCCGACGTGGACGCCGCGTTGAACACCCGAGTGTCCCTCCCTCTGGATGCAGGAAAGCGCGCGTTCACGGTGGTGGCAAGCCGCTCGCACATGTCGCCAGAAACGCAGGCGTACGTCGAAGAGGCCAAGGCGATTCACGGCGAGGTGAACCTCATCTCCAAGGGCAGTTCCCTCAAGTTGTGCATGGTGGCCGAGGGCACGGCGGATGCTTATCCGCGTTTCGCGCCCACCATGGAGTGGGACACCGCGGCAGGTCAAGCCGTCTGCGAGGCCGCGGGGTGTGACGTCATCGACCAAAACACTGGCGAGCCCATGCGCTACAACCGCAAGGAGCTTCTCAATGCCTGGTTTTTGGTGGCGCGCTCGTCTTGAAGGACTGCGCGCATTTACCTTGACCCCATGAAGATCAAACCCGCCTTTGTGAAATGAAACAATTTGCCTGCTTTTTGGGGGTTACGCTGATCGCATTGGCCGGAACCGATTCCGCACAAGCCCAAATGCATTGGTGGCCTACGGAAATCAGTGCGACGAGCGGGGTTTGGGTGGCGGAAGGCGACATGCAGGACGTCGTGGAATCCGCGGCTTTCGGTGCCCATGTGGGATGGATGACGCGCGCCACCAACGGGTGGGCCGCCTTTTTCGGAGGCGTGGAGCACGGTGGATTTGTGGGCATGCACCGCATTGGTTCCTCCCTGTATGGCTGGCAGCCTCAGTTGGGCTGGACCTTGCGGACGGGACAAACGCGTCTTGTGGGTTGGTCGTTCAGCACGGGTTTGGCCTACAATTCGCGCGTCTACAACCCGGAAGAGCCCAACCCAGACCTTGTCGCAGTGGGCTCTCACCTCAACGGCCTGATTCGATTGGGCATCACCGTGGCCAACGACAGTCCGATCAGCTTGGGGCTGGGCATCCTGCACACGAGCAATGGGGGACTGCGACGCCCCAACAAAGGCATCAATACGCCGCACGCCAAGTTGATCGTCCGCGTGGCAGAGACGCCGCGTCGCAAGGTGTACATGGATGGTGCGGATCCTCGTCAATGGCGTCATGCCGTGGGATTGGGCATCGGCGGTCGAGACCACGGGGCGTATGGCGGCCATGTCTACGGGGTCCAAGAGTTGTTTGCCCAGTCCACCTACGTGTTGTCACCACGGCATGGGGTCACAGCCCAAGCGGCCCTTGTGCACCACGGTGCGCTGCGCGCCGACGACAACACCGATGCACCGTCAGACAGCGTGGCCACAAATCCGTTGGATCGCTTGCAGCCGGGGTTGAGTGCGGGGTGGTCGTGGTTGTTTGGTCGAGCGCGTTTGGATTTGATCAAAGGAGGGGTGTTCCTTCACCCCACGCCGGGCTTCATCAAGGGGTACAACAAGGCACAAGTCTTTTTGTCCGTACACTCGGCGCTTGACGTGTTTGTGTCGTTGCGGTTCACCGATTGGCGCGCGGATTACGTCAGTGCAGGGGTGGCCCTGCGGTGGGGCACTTCCGAGCGGGAATGCAACACGTGTCCCAAGTGGGACCTTTGATGCGGCAACGTTGATTGCCTTTATGCGTCTTACAGTGTAGAGACGCGCATGAATCCCACTCCACCATACGACACCCTCATCCTCGAAGGAGGAAGTCTGCGCTGTGCCTTCACGGCCGGGGTCATGGATGCCTTGCTCCTGCTCGGTCCCTTGCCTTTCGAGCGGATGTTGGGGGTGAGTGCCGGCTCCATGGTGATGGCCACCTACCTGGCTGGCCAATACAAGCATTTCTACCGCATCTCTCGGGATCTTGTGGAGGACGGCACCTTCATTCGATTCACGTCGGCATGGTCGAAGGAGGGTTTGATGAATTTGGCGCACCTCAAGGCCCATGTGTTGAGGCATGCCCCTATGGATTTGGATGCGCTGGCCGAGGCCCAAATCCGCACCCGCGCTTGGGTGGTCACCACCCAATATGACACGGGCGAGCCCCGTTATCTCGAGCCCCAAGGAAGGGAGTGGGTCGACGTATTGGTCGCGTCGGCGTCCCTGCCCTTGGTCACGAGGGGTAAAGTCAAATTCCGTGGCAAGTGGATGTTCGACGGAGGGTACTCAGATCCCTTGCCGTTGGACAAGGCCTTGGAATTTGGCGGACAAAACATCTTGGTGGTTCGCACCCGACCCGTGGGCGACCACATTTCCCAGAGCTACGTGGATTCATTTTGTTCCTACTGGTACCGGCATGACGCGGCGTTGGCGCCTTTGTTTGAAAAAGGCCATGCGCGGTACAACGCCACGGTGGATCGGCTGCTTGAAGGAGGAGATGCCGAACGCAGGACATGGGAAGAAATCGCCCCGCCCTTTCCTTTGCGCACGGACTCGTGGTCAGTGGGGGGTCAGGAGCTGGCGTTGGACTACCGCCTCGGGGTGGACACGGCGATGAACTGGTGGGCCCATCGATACCTGTGAGGAATCTCGAGTTCGAATTTGGGTTCTTTGCGTCAATTGGACACTCTTCTGTCCCCCAAAAGACGGCTTTTCTCAATGTGTTGACGTAACTTGCAACTCGCTGCGAAAGACAGACCTGAGTAAACAATGTTTTCCTCGGATTTGCGCCGTCCCAGCTGATCTCCTTGCCCAAACCTTACGATTCAATGCGTCTTTTTCTCGCATCCATTTTGTGCTCTAACAACGCTCGACGTGATTGCATGGCAACCTGTGCGCTGGCGTTGGGGTGGATTTTGTTGGGAACTTCGTGTAACAATGACGAGGCACACATTGGGATCACGGATTCCGCGCTTGAGAAATTTCGCGGTTCAGCTGCCGTGGAATCTCTGTTGGCTGGAATGACATTGGAAGACAAGGTGGGAGAAATGACTCAGCTCACGTTGAATATGCTTTGTGAAGGTGAGCTGAGTGACAAACCCGGGATCTACGTTGTTCTCGACGAGCCCCATGCCTTGGATGAAAACAAGCTGCGCGTTGCATTTCAGGAAGGGCGCATCGGAAGCGTTCTGAATTGTGGCGGGCATGCATACCCGACTGCGCAATGGCGCGAACTTGTTTCTGGAATCCAACAGGCAAGCATCGCAGCCAAGGGCATCCCCACTTTGTATGGGGTGGATGCCATTCATGGAGCAACTTACACATCGGGAGCGGCCTTGGGACCGCAGCAGATTGCATTGGCAGCAACATGGGACACTGCGTTGGTTCGAAAAATGTCTGAAGGGACAGCGCAAGAAATTGAGGCGTGTGGCATTCCTTGGAATTTTGCTCCGGTATTGGACGTCGGACGTGACCCTCGTTGGCCAAGGTTTTGGGAAACCTTTGGCGAAGATGTCATGCTCGTTGGCGACATGGGCGAGGCCATGGTTCGGGGTTTTCAAGAGGGCCCCGTAAAAGGTGCAGCTACACTCAAACACTACATGGGTTACAGCACCCCATGGAGTGGCAAAGACCGCACGCCAGCATACATCCCAGAACGTCAGCTGCGGGAGATTTTTCTACCACCTTTCAAGCAGTCCATCGACGCGGGTGCGATGTCTGTGATGGTAAACAGTGGGGAAATGAATGGCATTCCAACCCACGTCAATCGCTTCGTACTGACAGACATTCTTCGAGGTGAGCTTGGTTTTGAAGGATTGGTCGTGACAGATTGGGAGGACATCAAATACTTGGTGAAAAGACATCGTGTGGCGGCCACGTATAAAGAAGCCATCAGAATGGCGATTTTGGCAGGAATCGACATGAGCATGGTGCCGCAAGACCTCGAATTTCCGGTTCTTTTGAAAGAACTCGTGGAAGAAGGCCAAATCTCGGAAAGCCGCATCGACTTGAGCGTACGGCGAATTCTCTCTGTGAAGGAGAAACTTGGGCTTTTGGAAGAAGGGGGATTTGAATTGCCTCCAGCTTTGACAGAAGACGAACGTCAGGCCTTGGCTGGACCTGCAGCGCGTGCGGCACTCGAGTGCATTACGTTGTTGAAGAACGAAGGAAACCATGCGGTCTACCCCAACCAGCCTCTGTTGCCACTGGGAGGTGCCGGAACCATCTTCGTGTCGGGACCCACGGCCAACTCATTGAATGCCTTGAATGGAGGCTGGTCGGGCACGTGGCAGGGAAAAAATCCCAAGTACAACAATCCCGGGAGATTGACAGCCTTGGAGGGATTGCGAGAAGAATTTGGGGCCAGTCGCATTGCGTTTGAAGCGCTGGACAACATGGAATTCAGTGCAGAGGACATTCAAAGGGTGGTCCAAGCGATTGAGGGTTCCAATCCGGAAGTCGCAGTGTTGTTTCTGGGGGAAATGCCCTACACAGAGATTTTCGGCAACATCGGTGATTTGCGTCTTCCTGACAACCAACTGGACCTCGTGCGCGCAGTCGCAGGCACAGGAACTCAAGTGGTGGGGGTGTTTGTCGAAGGTCGGCCTCGTACGTTCTCACAGGTGGAGCAAGACATGGACGCCGTGGTGATGGCTTATCTGCCTGGGGATTTCGGTGCACCTGCGATTGCCCAAGTTCTCAGTGGGGCCTACAATCCATCTGGACGTCTTCCTTTCACTTGGCCAAGGGAGGCATCCTCTCACGTGACCTACGACCGCAAAGGGACAGAAGATGTTCATAAAAATGCGAAGAAAAGCGCTTACAGGCCGCAGTATTTGTTTGGCCATGGCCTGAGCTACAGCGAGGTAAAAACAACCGGTCTTCGCATATTGAACAAGGGTGACATTCACATGGGTGACGAGTTGCTCGTGGAGGTGACCCTTGAAAATCTCGGGAATCGCACCAGTGCTGAAGTGGTCATGTTGTTTGTGCAAGACCGCGTTGCGTCCATCACTCCGAACATGGAAAAACTCAGGGCCTACAAACGCGTTCTTGTGGGCGCCGGTGCAACAAAACAGGTTCAGTTGCGCGTCCCATCGTCGACGCTGGGCTTTGTAGGGCTCGAACTCCAACACGTGGTTGAGCCAGGCACTTTTGGCTTGCGCGTGCAAGACGAACTCACAGAATTTGAATTGAAGAAATAACCATACGATTCATGAAACAATTGTTCTTCCTGGCTGCTGGAGCCCTTCTTGCGTTGGGTGTCCAAGCCCAAACCACGTTGTTCCCGCAGTTCATGGCTGTGGACTACGTGCGCGTGTACCAGTAACCCGCTATACAGGCCAAATGACAGCGAGGGTGTATCTTCAACACATGGAGATGCACCCTCGTTTTGATCAGTACGATGCCATTTTTGGAGACGATCCCCAGGCGTACCAAGAATTTTTGGAGGCGCTCGAGGCGACGCTCATCAAATCCAAGCGAAACCTTCTCGAAGCTGCCGCAGCCCAAGATTGGAATGTCATTTCCGCCACACGGCACTCTCTGAAGCCCACCATGACCCTCTTGGGTGCGGAGCCTGTTAACGACCTGTTGCACCAATGGCGACCCTCGATGAGCGCACTTGACCCCTCTGCCTTGGACGCCATGTTGAGCCTTGTGCTCGATGCGGTCGCGGACAAGAAGGCCAAGACTGCATGACTGCGCACGATCGTGTGGTTGCACGCCTGAGGGCCCATTGTTTGGCCAAGCCAGGAACCACCGAAGAACTTCCCTTTGACGACCGCACCCTGGTGTTCAAGGTGGGGGGCAAGATGTTTTGCCTTCTCGACGCCTTTGAATTCGAAGGGTGTGGCATGAAATGCGCCCCGGATCGCATCTCTGAGCTGCGTGCCGAATTCGAAGGCGTCACCACAGGACCTTATTTGAACCCCAAACATTGGAACAGCGTGCACCCCGAGCCGTTTGGCGACGTCCCTTGGGAGACCTTTCTGGACTTGGTCGACCACAGTTACGCACTCGTATGGCAAGGCCTGACCAAAAAGGTCAAGCTGGCCATTGAGGAGCGCGAATCCGGGGATGAGGCCTTCGCGACTTGAGGTGTCAGAACGCTGTTAGTCCACAATCATGACATGTCCGGTGTATTCGCGCCACTCTGGATTGGGTTCCAAGGGTGTCGCCTCAGGAAGGACGTGAGAGTCGCTTCGACGCGATTTTGGCGAGGAAAACAGCAGCATGAAGTTGCGTTTTGGTTAACTCGTCGAAAATACCATACTTCGAGGTAATTTTGCTCCTTATTCACAACGACAAATCCAATAAGATGAAATCTCTTTACTCTCTCGTTTTGACCGCGTTCGCCCTCACTTCGGTCACCGCCATGGCGCAGTGCGAAGAACTCTTCATGTCCGAGTACATCGAAGGTTGGAGCAACAACAAAGCCATTGAGATTTACAACCCCACCGACGCAGCAGTGGACTTGAGCGACTACCGCCTCGAGCGCTACTCCAACGGTGCGACAGCAGCACAAGACAATCAGAAGGTGGATTTGTCAGGCACGCTCGCGGCCAACAGCGTGGTGGTCGTTGTGTTGGACAAGCAAGATGTCGACGGAACTGGCTTTGAAGCCCCAGTTTGGGATGAGCTTGCAGAAGCCGCCGATTTGTGGGTTTGCCCAGTGTATGAAGAGAACAACTCGATGTATTTCAATGGCAACGACGCCATGGTGTTGCGTAAGATTTCCACCAACACGCCCATCGACATTTTCGGCAAGATTGGTGAAGATCCAGGAGAAACGGGCTGGGCAGAAATGACCCAGAACCACACGTTGATTCGCAAGCCAAGCGTGACCGGCGGTGACACCGATGCCTTGAACGATTACCTCGTCGTCGACCAATGGGACGGCATCCTCTGGTCCAACGATTCGTTGAATTACACTTTGGACACCGTGTTTTTGAACCTAGGCTCACACACGTGTGAGTGCGGCACCACGGACGTCCAAGAGCAACCCGCGTCCATGGACGTGAAGGTGTTCCCCAACCCTGCTTCAGGTGATGTGGTGTGGGTGAGCGCAGCTTCGGCCATTCGCGAAGTGGTCTTGCACAACCTCGCCGGCCAGCAAGTGGGCCGTCAAGCCATAAATGGCTTGGGCGTGGCAGAAGTCCGTTTGGTCGACATGACTGCCGGTCTCTACTTGATGGAGGTGGTGCTTGAAAACGGGACCCGCGCGACCCGTCGCGTGGTTCGCAAGTGAGGAATCACATGTTTGCATTGAAGCCTTTGAGGGCTGTTGCGGTGGTGCTTTGGGCATGCGCAACGACAGGCTCTGCACAGCTGTGCACCATCAACGGAATCATTGAAGATGCCCTGACGGGAGAGCCTCTGTTCGGAGCCTACGTCAAATCGGGGAACGCCGTGGTCGCCACGGACTTCGATGGGGTGTTTGTCATGCCCGTGCCCAAAGGGGTGGCCAGGTTGGAAGTGTCCTACATCGGATACGCCAGCCAAGTCCGTCAAGTGGAGTGCGAAGGCGCTTCCACTTCGGTGCGTTTCCGGATGGAGACGCTCATCATGAAAGAGGCCGTGGTTTCGGCAGATGTGGTCATCTCTCGGAAGACTCCCGTGGCATTCACCAACGTCTTGCCCGCTCAAATCCAGGAAGAATTGGCGGGTCGTGACCTGCCCCTCGTGTTGAACACCACACCCGGTGTGTACGCCACGCAGCAGGGTGGGGGTGACGGGGATGCCCGTGTCACGATTCGCGGGTTTGACCAAACGAACCTCGCGGTCATGGTGGACGGGGTCCCCATGAACGACATGGAGAACGGCTGGGTGTACTGGAGCAATTGGGCCGGATTGGACCTCGTCGTGCGGACGACGCAGGTGCAGCGTGGCCTCGGGGCCAGCAAGCTCGCCATCCCCTCTGTGGGTGGAACCATCAACATTTTGACGGGTGGCGACGAGTCGGCCAACGGGTCCATCAACTACCAGGCTGAGATGGGGTCTTACGGCTATTACAGAAACAGCCTGAGCGGCGTGTTTGGCAACCAGGACAAGGGATTTCTCCACTTCGTTGGATCCTACAAATCCAATCAAGGTTTTGCGGATGGTTTGGAATCTGAAGCCTACGCATACTACCTCAAGGGGAGGAAGACCGTGGGCAACCACAACTTGAGCTTCACGACGTTTGGCGCTCCTCAGCGTCATGGCCAGCGTTCTTACCAAATGCAGGTGTACGAATACGACACCGACCTGGCCCAAGAGTTGATTGCCGAGGAGGGACAAGCCAGCGTGGACGAGTACGATGAGGTGGTGGATGGGCTGTCTGAAACGTCCATCGTCAACCGCGGACGCAGCTTCAACGAGTTCATGGTGAACTACCAAGAGGTGGTTTACAACTACAACGAAGAGACCGGGCAGGTGGATACGACGTTTGGGGACATGCGACGCTACAACCCCCGTCAAAATCAATATTTCAAGCCCATCGTCACGGTGCGTGATGTGTGGAGCTTGTCGGACAAGTCGACGTTGACGACCACGGCCTATGCGAGCTTTGGCAGCGGCGGGGGCGAGGCCTTGGCCAGCACGCCAGGACAGCGCTTGGCCGACGGCACGTTGGACTTGCAAGGCACGTGGGACGCGCACCAGTTGTTTGAATTTGGGCCCAACGGACTCAACGTGGATGAAAATGGCGAGCGCAAAGGCTCCAACTTCATTCGCATTGCCCACAACGACCACCGTTGGTTTGGGGCCTTGTCCAACTTCAACTCGGCGTTGACGGACCAATTGACCTTCAGTACGGGCATCGACGCACGCCACTACACGGGCAGCCACTACCGGACGCTGGGGGACATGTTTGGGGCCGATTACTACGATGCGCCGGACGACCGTCGAAACCAAAACTCAGACTTCGACACCCCGTTGCGGACAGGCGACAGGTATTACTACCACGACGATGGCCAGGTGGCTTGGGGCGGTTCATACTTCCAGTTTGAACTCGACAAGTACAACTACTCGGCCTTCATCAACGTGTCTGGCGCCCAGAGCTGGTACCGTGCCATTGACTACTTCCGACCCAACGTGGTGACCCTCAACGACACCACGTACGAAGTGCGCTCCACAAACGAGTATCGCGTGTTGGGTGACACGGAATGGCTGATGGACACGACGTTCTTGACGGCGGACCATCCAGGCTTGTCCACCTACACCACCGACTGGGTGCGGTTGAACAGCGCAACCATCAAAGCAGGAGGCAACTACAACATCAACGAGTGGTTGAATGCCTATGCCAACGTGGGGTACTTGAACCGTGCACCGTTGTTCAACTCGGTGTTTGACATCAACAACAACGTCATCGAGGGGTATGAAAACCAATATGTGAAGGCCGTGGAAGTCGGGGTCAAGTACGCCCGTGGCAAGTTTGCCTCCAACATCAATGCGTACCGCACAGGATGGGAGAACAAACCCGTGAACCGCTTCTACGGCGTGTCAGGGTTGTGGAAAGACGAGAATTTGTCGGTTTACGCGGACACGTCCACCGTGGCGGGCCGTGAGGCCATGATAGAACTCGCGGAAAGCAACGCAAGCGCCGAGGAGTGGGGTGAGGTGGCGTTGTCGGTCATCGACGATGTGGATCGAAACCTTGGTTACAATTTGTTGAACGCGGATGCGGTGCACTCCGGGGTGGAGTGGGATTTCTCGTACGACCCCACGAACAAGCTCAACATCCAAGGGGTGGTCTCCGCCGGAAACTGGCGTTGGACCAGCAACGAAGGCGTGGACTTGATCAATCGCACCACCAATGCGTTCATCACGCGTTTGGACGACGGTGCCATCGCCGACACCTTGGTGAATTTGGATGGGGTCAAGGTGGGGGATGCGGCGCAACGCCAAATCTCCCTGGCCGCCCGGTACTCGCCCAAGCGAGGCACCTACTTCTCCATTCGGAACACCTATTTCTGGCAGCATTACGCCAACTTCTCACCGGGGGATGTGATCACCGAGGGAGAGCCCAAGGATGTGTGGGTGACACCGGCTTACTCTCTTTTGAACTTCAATGCCGGAACGTCGTTCGACGTGTCGGACAACGCCCGCCTCCGTTTGCGATTGAGCGTGACCAACGCCCTCGATGTGCTCTACGTGTCGGACGCAACCAACAACTCCCAATACGCGTCCAACGGCTACGGTTTGGAAGGGGGAAGCGGTCGAGCCGAGG
>CENJ01137239.1_pt1 | contig 11807 bp, 18 predicted proteins | sample 356161 | NCBI WGS metagenome assembly CENJ01 (sample SAMEA2619531, study PRJEB7988) | marine metagenome | biome: marine biome (ENVO:00000447); feature: surface water layer (ENVO:00002042); material: "saline water (ENVO:00002010), including plankton (ENVO:xxxxxxxx)" | depth 5 m
GCAAAAGAAGTTGCACATATCTGCAGAACTTTAGATAATGAAACTGGCAATTGGTATTTAAAACGTGATATGGAAAAAGAAGCAGATCGTGCTATTGAATTTGTATTTAGAAATCAGGGGTTGTAGCGACAATTGGGAGAGCGCCGCGTTTGCAACGCGGAGGTTGTGGGTTCGAGTCCCACCAACTCCACCACGTAATTATGTTTAAGAAACAGATAGAAAATTTAGAACTAACAATTACACAAAAGATGTATGATCGCCATGATGAAGAATGGGAAACAATTAAAAGCGGATATTCTTCTAGAGCTAATATTGATTCAGAGTATTTAGAAGATTACATTATTGAAACTGTAGATGATGCTTATCGTATCGAGGGTAAAGATAGGTATTATGCAGATGTAGAATACGAAGAACTAAAAATAGATTTTAAAGAAATCGCATCTCATTGGTATAATTTACAACATGATTATACGAGATACCTCGATGCTTTACAAAAAAATAGACTTACACATTTCTTATTTTTCAGGACAAATCGACCTCGTTATAACTCAACGGAATATAAAAATATGCCTGATGTAATACCAGTAGACTTTAATTTAAAATTTGAATATCTAGGATGTTACGATGTAATGAGTGTTATGGAATGCTTAGAACCACCTAGGTTAAATAGAGTAAGGATCGAAAACTTACAAAATAAATATGGAGAAAAAAATGGCACAGTTTGAAACTTATAGAACACCAGGAATAACTGATAAGCTATATCACAGAAAAGAAATCCCAGAAGACTATCATTGTAGATGTGATTTATGTACAAAGAATTTTTTAGGTGAAATATTTCATGTACCAACTAATCAATACTATACACAGACGTCTAGAAAGCAATACTACTTTCCCGATGTAAAACCTGAGGGTGGATTTGACACACATATCTGCCCAGGTCATTGGTCTGGTTATAGATGGGCAGTTCAGAACTTAACAAAACCAGGAGATGTAGTTTACGATCCAACAGTTGGAACAGGAACAGCAATAGTAGAAGCTATAAATGCTGGACGAAACGGTGTTGGTATTGAATTAGAATTTCCACAAATAACCCAAAGATCTGTAGATGTACAATATGAAAGAGGAACTGCTAAAGGAGTTGGAACAGTTATCCAAGGTGATGCAAGAGATCAAATAGAGTTATTAGAAAAGAATGGATTCGAAGGTGAGTGTATGGATTTAATTGTAACTGGTTCACCATATCCAGTATTAGGTGGAAGACAATCTGATTCACCAGAAAGACCAAATGGTGACTTTAATAAAAGAGATTTTAAAAATGTAGAATATGAAGATACAAGAAATGCTGGTGTATTAAAAGGACATAAGTACTGGGATTTAATCGAAGAACTATATGTGAAAGCTATAACTAAATTAAAACCTGGTGGAAAATTTGTTACTATCATCAAAGATCCTACACAACAAAAAAAGCCTTATTTGCTTCATAAATATATTACAGACATTGTTATGCAAACCAATGATGTAGAATATTATGGGTCATTTATCCATAGGCATTTACCTTACACGTTCTTTATGAACACTTATCACAAACAGAACCCTGAAGTAAAAATCATACCTTATTATCAAACCGGTATCGTTTTACAAAAAAGGGGTTTACAAACCAATGAAACTATGGTATAATATACATTATGAAACCTTTAGATATACTTAAAAATGCTGCCGAACTTATTATTAAGAAAGGCAATGACTACCAAAATCCTAAATCTAGGATTAGACAATCAGACTATTATCCAAATGGCGCACAAACCATTTTAGATATTATGACTGGTAAAGTTAATCGTATGCATTCTGTTTTAGATGCTATGAAAGACGATAAAGAATATATAGAAAACTACGAATCACTACACGATTCGGCAGTCGATCTAATTAACTATGCAGCTTTCTTTGCTGCTTATCTCGACCATGATATAGACGGCCAAGATCCAGTTCGAGATATATTCAATAGGATAAAAGATGATGATACTGAAAGATCTTAAAACAGGTCTTCATATTTTACGTAAAGCTTTACTCGAGCATGGATATGAAATAGAAACAGAAAGATGGCAGGGTGCTACAGAACATCCAGCATTCTTAGAAATCTTGCATGCAGATATGCAAGCACAAATGTACGATAATGCAGAAGAAGCAAGTACAGAATTAAAAGCTTCACAACCCTGGGCTGATTTACATTTTAAAGAACGTGTTGGTGGTATACCTTGCAATCCTCCACCATCACATAAACTATGGCTAAAAGATACAGATAAATATTTAATGGATAAAGCTTTTTCCCATTCATATCCAGAACGCATGTGGCAAGATACAGAACAAATGGGTGTTAGATTTAACATAGCAGATTTAAACACCGCAGTCGATTTATTAAAAAAAGAACCAACAACAAGACAATGTTATATTCCAATTTGGTTTCCAGAAGATGGTACAGCCGCTCTCGCGGGCGAACGCGTACCTTGTACTTTTGGTTGGCATTTTATGCTAAGACATGGACAATTACATTGTGCATATCATATGCGATCATGTGATGTTATGCGTCATTTACATAATGACTTATACTTTGCAAATGCATTATGTTTATGGCTAATAGAAAAAGCTGGATTAGATGCTAAGCCTGGTACTATACATTTTAGTGCTAGTTCTTTACATTGCTTCGTTGTTGATAAATATGGATTAGAACAAATATGTGCGGATTTTTAATAGCAAAAGATACAAATCAAGTTAATACATTAGAAGCTATCGATAAAATGGATTATCGTGGTCTTAAAGGATATAAAGGTTTTAAAAGATATAAAGATTATAATTTATGTCATATAGCTTTACCAATGGTTGATCCAGATCCTGAATTAGCAATACAACCTATTCAATTTAATAACGAACCACCTTCAATGTTTGTTGGTGAAATATTTAATTACAAAGACTTTGGCGATTATAAAACCGATGCCATTATGATTCATAAAAGATATAGAGAAGAAAAATCTCATGAATTCTTTCATAAGTTCGATGGGTTCTGGAGTTTTATTACATTCTTTAACGATGAACCTATTATATACACAGACTTCTTAGGTATAAAACCTGTTTATTATAGATTAGATGAAGATGCTGCAGCAAGCGAAATGGATGTACTAAAAGCATTTGGACCAGTTACTGATAATCCTTTATTCCTTTCTAACGTAGCAAAATGGGGTTACGATCCAAATGGTGAAACTCCATATAACGAAATTAAACAATTAAAACCTGGACACTTCTTATATAAGGGTAGAGAATATCCATATTGGGATTGGAACTTAGTTCCAACTACAAACTTATATGATGATTTAAGTTTGGCTGTTAAATTAAGATGCGGTGGATTTAGAGACGTTTCTTTATTGTTATCTGGTGGATTAGATTCTACTATTATACATGGATTAATTAAAGAACAAGGACTAGACGTAACGTCTATCCACGTAGAAAATAAAGAACGTAGTTATGCTAAGCTTGTAGATAAAAATGCTATAGACGTAACCTTAGGAGCTGTAACGGATGAATATGCAATCAAAGTACACCAATCACCTGTTGATCTTGGTTCAGTTAAACCACAAATAGCTATGGCAGAAAAGCTAAAAGAATTAGGTTATCACAACGTATTAACTGGTGATGGTGCAGATGAATTATTTGGTGGTTATCGTAGAGCTAAAGAATATGATAGCCAACACTCAGATGTCTTTTGTGAATTACCGTTTTACCATTTACCTAAACTAGATAGAACAATGATGAGATCAACTGTAGAATTACGTGCACCATTCTTAGCACCATCAGTTATTGTCCACGGATTAAGAACTCCATACGAACAACGTAATGGTGAAAAGAAAGTATTAAAAGAAGTGTTTGGTAGATTAGTACCTAAAAAAATATTAAACAGAGATAAACATCCGCTAAAAACAGATGCTATTCGAAATGATCCAATAGCACAAAGAAGAGCAAACGAAGAAATATGGATAAATGGGACAACAGGTATTTAAGATTAGCTAAAGAAGTTTCTACTTGGTCGAAAGATCCGAGTACAAAAGTAGGTGCAGTTGCAGTTCTAAATGGTTCTGTACTAGCACAAGGATATAATGGTTTCCCTAGATATATTCTGGATGACCCAGAACAATATGAAGATAGAGAAACTAAATATCAGTATATAGTTCATGCAGAAATGAACTGCATATACAATGCAGCAATGAATGGTGTATCGCTATATGGAAGTACATTGTACATATATCCATTACCAGCATGCCATGAATGTGCAAAAGGAATTATTCAATGTGGGGTCGATCGTGTAGTTTCCCCAGCATTTGAAAATGAATTTACCCAGAAAAGATGGGAGAATTCCTGCTCAACAACATTTGATATGTTTGAACAAGCAGGAATACAATATGATTTAATTAAAGGGTTTACAAAGTGATAAAAGTATGGTATAATATACCTTATATTAATAAATTGGAGAAACAATGCCGAGTATAGATTTAAGACCTAGAAAACCACATCCTAAAGCTAGAAGAAAGTTTAAAGGACCACCAAAGCCAATGCCATTCGATGTTGCATTACGTAAGTTTAGAAAAGCCTGTGATAGAGCAGGTATAGTTCAAGAAGTTCGTAAAAGAGAATTTTATGAAAAGCCAGCAGCTAAAAGGCAGCGTAAGAAAAAAGAAGCAGTAGCTAGATGGCGTAAAAAAGAAAAATCAATGCAATTAAAACCAGAACAATGGAGAAGATAATATGGGAGTAATGGATAAACTAAAAAAGAATTCTAAGATAAAAGGTACAGATGTCTTAGAAGATTCTATATTCTTTGGAGAAAAAGATATAGTTACAACAACTGTCCCAATGATTAATGTTGCTTTAAGTGGCGACATCGACGGGGGGTTAACATCTGGACTTACCGTTCTAGCTGGTCCAAGTAAACATTTTAAAACATCATTTGCTTTATTAATGGGTGCAGCTTATATGGAAGAACATAAAGATGCAGTTATGCTATTCTATGATTCAGAATTTGGTTCACCACAAAACTATTTCGAATCATTTGGAATTGATCCTAGCAGAGTATTACATACTCCTATTACAGATGTAGAACAACTAAAATTTGATTTAGTTAATCAATTAGATGAGATAGAACGTGGCGATAAAGTTGTTATTGTTATAGATTCTATTGGTAATTTAGCATCTAAAAAAGAATTAGAAGATGCTTTAAACGAAAAATCTGTTGCAGATATGTCAAGAGCAAAAGCTTTAAAAGGTTTATTTAGAATGGTTACGCCATATCTTACAATGAAAAATATTCCACTATTAGCTGTTAATCACACATATCAAGAAATGGGATTATTTCCAAAAGCAATCGTATCTGGTGGAACAGGAATTTACTATTCAGCAGATAACATTTGGATTATAGGAAGACAACAACAAAAAACTGGAACAGAGATTAAAGGTTATAACTTTGTTATTAACGTAGAGAAATCTAGATTCGTAAAAGAAAAATCTAAAGTACCTATTTCAGTTACTTGGGAAGGTGGCATAAGCACATATAGTGGATTACTCGATGTAGCACTAGCAGGTGGATATGTACAAAAACCTAACGTTGGTTGGTATTGTAGAGTCGATCATGCAACTGGCGAAATGGTCCAACCAAAAGTAAGAGAGAAAGATACTCTCACAGAAGAATTCTGGAAACCTATATTTGAAGGAACAGATTTTAAAAAGTTTATTAAAGGACATTATCAAATTGGTCATAAGCCGTTATTAGATGTAAATTTAGATTTACAAACGGAAGAAAATGATGTATAATATAACCACTGAAGATTATTCCATAGTCGAATCTAATAAGAGTGAATTCTATGGGGTAAAATTAAACGGTGGTAAATATAATAACGTGATAGTTATATATGGTCAAGTTGGAATTAGAGAAGAACCAGAATTAGATCAAGCAAGACTATCATTTAATTATACATTACAAGATCCTGGTGAATTAGATTCATCTGATCTAGATAAGGATGAGTATTTTAAAAATTATTTAGGTGCAATATTACAGCATATAATTAATGATACTCTAGAACATAATGAAAAAAATAACGTAGCGAGTATAGGAATTGGAAATAACGAATCAAATACAAACCCACAGTCTGAACCATCTTCTTCATGATGAAGATTATTGCAGAAGGGTAATACCATATCTTAAGAAAGAATATTTCGAAGGACCACATAAAACGGTCTTCGATCTTATTGTATCTTTTGTACACAAACATAATAAGTTACCAACAGGTAAAGTCTTAGAATTAGAATTACAAAAACTAAATGCACACGAAGAAATAATTAATTCTGCTGGACAATTAATCCAAGAATTAAAAACAAAGTCTGATTTAGATACAGAATATCTAATTAATGAAACAGAAAAATGGTGCAAAGAAAGATCTGTCTATCTAGCAATTATGGAATCTATTAATATTATAGATGGTAAAGATAAAGAAAAAACAGAAGGTGCAATACCAGAAATATTATCTAATGCATTAGGTACTTCTTTCGATCAAAATATTGGTCACGATTATGTTGATAATTCAGAAGATAGATTTGAATTTTACAACAGCGAAGAATTTAGAATACCATGGGATTTAGATTACTTTAATAAAATAACAAAAGGCGGTTTACCAAACAAAACTTTAAACATCGCTCTCGCGGGCACGGGCGTCGGTAAATCTTTATTCATGTGTCATGCTGCAGCAGCTAATTTACAAATACAAAAAAATGTTTTATATATTACTTTAGAAATGGCAGAAGAACGTATTGCAGAAAGAATAGATGCTAATCTAATGGACTTACCAATACAACAATTAGAAACATTACCAAAAAATGTATTTAGTACAAAGATAGAAAAGATAGCACAATCATCTATTGGTAAATTAATTATAAAAGAATACCCAACTGGCGCAGCACACACTGGTCATTTCAGGGCATTACTTAATGAATTAAAACTTAAAAAGAATTTCAAGCCAGATATAATTTATATCGATTACTTGAATATTTGTTCTTCCTCCCGAATGCGTGGACTTGGTGGAAGTATAAATACTTATTCGTACGTCAAAGCTATAGCGGAAGAACTTCGTGGTTTGGCGGTCGAATTTAACGTCCCTATTGTTAGCGCAACGCAAACAACTAGATCTGGTTTCGGTAATACCGATATTGGATTGGAGGACACTTCGGAATCATTTGGTTTACCAGCCACGGCAGATCTTATGTTTGCTCTGATAAGTACAGAGGAACTTGACGATCTAGGTCAAATACTGGTAAAGCAGTTGAAAAATCGTTATAATGATCCTACTAAATACAAACGTTTTGTAATTGGTATTGATCGTTCCCGTATGAAATTATACGATGTAGAGGAATCAGCTCAGACGGATATTGTGTCTGATATGAGTCCGGATAAACCAATAAATACGTGGGGGGATCGAGAAACAAAAGATACCTTTACGGAATTCAAAATATAGGAGAAAATATGTTTGATACAGCAAAAGATTGGATAATGGAAAGAGTAGGCGAAAGAACATCATTAGATGGTGTTTCATTAGTAGTCATCTGTGGTTCTGTTATTCTATTTGGCGGTATAGCTAAACTACTCGCCTGGGCAGGTTTGCTCTGGGGAATATATACCTTAGTCAAAAGCGAATCCTAACAGGAAATAATATATAATGTTCAACGTGAAACTTATATCATATACGAAGCCAGCTGAAGATCTCGACTTAAGTGACGATCTTCTTCAGTTGGTTTCTTTTTGTGCTAGAGTTTCTAATCCTGATAATCAGTATAATGAAAAGACATCCGAGAAATTAGTTAACTATTTAATTAAAGAAAAACATTGGTCACCGTTTGAAATGGTAAATGTTTGTTTGGAAATAGAAACAACTCGTGATATAAGCAGACAAATACTTAGACATAGATCTTTTTCTTTCCAAGAGTTTAGTCAACGTTATGCAGATCCTACAAAAGAATTTAACTTTGTTACCCGCGACGCGCGATTACAAGATTACCAAAATAGACAAAACTCTATAGAAATACCGCAAGAAGATTCTATTAATTATGTTTGGGAATCATACCAAGAGATATTAATTCAAAGAGCTAAGAAAGCTTATGATTGGGCTATCCAAGCTGGTATTGCAAAAGAACAAGCAAGAGTGGTTCTTCCAGAAGGATTAACTATGACAAAGTTATATGTTAACGGTACTTTAAGATCTTGGATTCATTATATAGAATTAAGATCCGAACATGGTACACAGAGAGAACATTCAGAGATAGCTAAGAAATGTGCAGAGATCATCTATAATCTCTTTCCCGTCGATGATATAATATAGTTATGTGAACTTTTCGTGAACTTTTGCAAAAAGAGGTTTACAACTCCCCTAATTTATGGTATAATACTCATGTATTTAAAATTAATTAAGGAGTTAAAATGCTAAATAAAACACTAAAAAACCAAATCTCAAAAATCAGTAATTCTGCTGATATGAATGAGTTAATTAAATTAGTCAAAGCTCAAAGAGCTATCATAAATTCTGCAGAAAATGAGTTTGCAAAAGCTAAATTTTCAGTAGGTGATTCTGTTGCATTTACATGTAAAAAACGTGGTACAATCGTTGGTAATATTACTAAGGTAAAACTTAAAAGAGCTAATGTCATGACCACAACAGGTTCCTGGGACGTTCCTTTAACAATGTTGGAGGTGGCGTAACTATGAATACATTTAAAAGACAATCTAAAGTAGATGATGCAATCAATCGTTTACTAGATAATATCGTAGGAAAATACGCAAGATTTGCTTCAAGGTCTGCATATAACAATAACATTGAAGAAACTATTGATAAATTTGCAGATGAATTAAACGTTGAATCCGGTAGAAAATATATTAAAATTATATCTGGTACCAGCGTATGGGGATTTATTAATATCGCAAACCCCAATTTTGAATATGGCGATATTCTAAAACCAAAGAATTGGAAAACTCCAGCACTAAACCAAGCACGTGGAAACATCTTTGATGATGTATACACTATTGATTGGACTGGACCACTTTACATCTCTGGATATTCCGCAGGAGGTCAAAGAACCTGCGGAAAATGTGGAGCAGAAATTAAAAACTTATTAGGAGGTTAATATGCCACAATGGTTAAAAGAAGCTATAGAAAACTATGATAATCTAACAGAAAGCCAGCAGGCTCACGTAGATGCAGCTTTAGACTATATGTCAGAAGAAAATGAAAGTCTTTAAATCTACAGAAACTTTTCATAGTAAAGAGGAAAGAACTCATAGAAGATGGGTTCTTCGCTCTCATAAATATTATAATAAATATAATATAAAGAATTTTATTGAAAGACCAGGATATTCACCTGGCACATTTTTATTGGAGTACGAAATATGGACCCGACAACATTCATCTTAATATCGATCGCAACAGGATTTGCTACGCACTATGCATGGAAACAAGGTATTCGTGAAGGTGCAAATCGTACTATCAATATTCTCCATGAAAATAAAGTTATTGCATACGATAACAAAGGAGAAATTTACCCCAATCCGTTCTTTGAGAAAAAATAAGTCATAAATAGACTTATGATTTCTTTAAAAGCACATAACCTAAAAGAAGGAACTGCTCTGACTCCTGCCGAGTTAGAAAAGAACAATTCAGCGACCAACGAACCTAGGATTAATATCCTTATTAGATTAGTAAAAGATAAGAAGCCTTTAGAATTAGTTAAAGGTGGAACCTTTGTTGTTGGAGATGAATACGTAGACCAAGTAGTTAAAGACGCACAAGCATTTAAAAAGAATCCTGATGTCTTTGGACGTGGTGGGTTTTCTTTAATAGATAAAAATGGAAAAGAAATTAAAACAAACGCACTACTTAAATCCAAAGTTATGGGTGGTGGCGTAGGTGGTGCTGGTTCTGGTACAAAAGATACAGAAAGAAACGAATCACATAATGCATGCATGATGCGTGCAATAGTAGATGATGGTTATAATCACGACATAGAACATTTTGATGAAGAACGTATAGCTCAGGCTTACAAAGACAACGGTACAGGTAATATATCAGCAAACACAGATAAAATATTAGAAACCCCAGAAGACTGGGTTAAATCTTCCTATTATGCGTCTAAATGGTTAGCAGAAAAAAAATATATTAATAAATCACAAAAGTTTCATCGTGGTGATAAGAAGATGAATTCAATATATGCTTTAAAAAATATTGCATATAAAAATAATGGATTTAAACCATTAAAAGATGATAAGTGGAACCCAGGAGATGTTTGGGCAATGACTCCAGATTTTAATCCAATAAAAGAAATAGATGTTGGTTCAGTTGCTGCAATGAATACTTCTTTAGTAGAACATTTTAACTCTAGAAGATGTGTTGGTATCTCTTTAAAGAAAGCACCAAAATATCCACCGCCAGCTAAAGAATTAAATAATAAAGTTCCACCAGATACAGATATGCATAAACTAAAAGGTTTATATTTAGAATCTAGAGGTGGTAATTTTTGGTCAGCTAAATCAGCAACAATTAAATACGACACTGGCGAAATGATGTTAAAAGACAATTCACCAGGTTCAACAATTAAAGCTGAGATAAAAGGTAAAACTTCTCGAGGTGGTGGAATATCCTGGGGAGAAATTGTTGAGTTTGTTAAAAGAGAAACTGGAAGAGATATGGGTGCACATGCTAAATCAATTAAACCCGTTGCGAAAAAAATGGCTGCTGAATTATCGAAAGGAAAAGATCGTACTGTTAAACAAAAATGGTACCCACTTTATAAAGCATTTTATAAAAACGATTCTTATAAAGATATGTTAGAAAATTTAAAACAAAAAGATTGGACTTGGATCTCAGCAAAATACGCAGAGCTACTTTTATTCTATCATATACAAAAAGCTGGTGGAACAAAAGCAAATGCTATTATTACCCATATGGTAAACTATGCAGGTTCATCTATGGTCGAATCAGCAGTTTATGTCAAGGTAGGAAAATGAAGAAAAAAAAGACAAAAGAAGAATTAGAGAAGTGGCATAAAGAGAACACTAAAAAATGGAACAAAATATTTAAAGAAAAAGGATGTTTACACTGGCCAGATGAATAAAGAAATAGGACATTTTGATATTAAGACAAAATACTTTTTAGGAACTGGATGGGTTCTATTTTGCCTTGCTATTGCTGGTTGCGAATATCACGGAGTAATATGAAAAAATTTAAACAATATATAAAAGAAGATATAGAAATTTACGATTCTCCATCGAAACTTAAACCTGTAAAATATAAAAAGATTAAGATATTTAAAGATGGCTGGCAAAAAATAGAATTACCAAAACCAATTCCAGAAGAAACTGAAATAGATAAACTAATTGCTATATGTCATGGTGCAACAGAACAAGATAGAGAAGAATATAAGAAATGTGATAAAGACGCATCTTATTTTATTAAAGAACATTTAAGTAAAACTAATTTACAATTTAGTAATTCTGTGATAGAATATATTGAAGAACAATGTGTACCGATAGTAAGACATTATAAAAATTATTTTAACAGACCAAGACCTTATCAAGTGGCATCATATTACAATAAAGAATTAAAAAGATTTAAGACAGGAACAGCTTCTACTCCTTCTTATCCATCAGGACATGCTGTGCAACCATTAGTTGTTGCATTACATTATGGCAAAAAATATCCTGATCATAAACAAACATTACTAGAAGCTGCAAA
>CENJ01087047.1_pt1 | contig 11805 bp, 9 predicted proteins | sample 356161 | NCBI WGS metagenome assembly CENJ01 (sample SAMEA2619531, study PRJEB7988) | marine metagenome | biome: marine biome (ENVO:00000447); feature: surface water layer (ENVO:00002042); material: "saline water (ENVO:00002010), including plankton (ENVO:xxxxxxxx)" | depth 5 m
CCATCACCGTCAAGATATAACATACCGAGTGATTCAGCCGCAGATGCTGGCATAAAAATCCATTGCAGTGCTATTAATAGTAAAACTACTCCAAGAACTGATGATAATGTATTTGCTATTTTCATAATTGTATTAATTCTGTATTTTCAATTTGATTATTGCATATTTTAGAATCTTTTTTATTTACTAAAAAACAATTTTTATTATCGCCGAAACTAACAGAGTACTTTGGTAAATCGTTAACTAAATGTAATGCACAGAAACCTTCAACAGCTATGCACTCTGAAATAAGATCATCATTTATAATTTGACTTACAAAAGGTATCCTCTCGGGTTCCTCATCATAGTGAGGACAACATATTCCCTTTACGAAACCAAGACATGGAAGGACAGCTTGGCGGTTTTTCCATGAATCAGTAATTCCTTTCTCAAACCAACAGATAGCACCAGCACTAACGCCACTCATGATAGTGCCTTTAGTGTAAGCTTTGTGTAATATTTCATCTAACTCCCATTCTCTCCAAACTGCTAACATGCTTTTTGTATTACCGCCCCCAACAAAAACTATGTCTTGTTCATCAATTTGCTTTTCAATATCTATAGTTCTTTTAAAAAAATCTATATGAGATGTTTTGCACCCAAGAGAATCAAAAGCTTTATAAAAATTTTCTATATATTGCGAATCATCTCCTGTAGCTGTAGGAATAAAGCATATTGAGGGATTTTTATTGCTAGACTGATCAACAATATATTTCTCTATCTTTAATTCTTTGATTTCTCTACCGAAGCCTCCGCCTCCAATTGCAATTATTTGTTTCATTTAATTATTTCCTAACTGTAATGTTTTTGTGAGATCTCCAAGCCATGGTTCATAATTTTTCCATTGACCAATACCCTTTTTATAAATTGGTTGTCGAACCTGTTCAGAACTAGGAGTTCTAACCGTTCTTTTAGTTTTATAAAAATCAATACAACCTTGTTCAAATTTAAGATCACAAAATTTAAGAAGTTTTTTAATCTCATTCTCAGTATCTTCAATCATATCTTCATATATAACTCTGTGAACTTTTCCAGGAAGCACCTTATCCCAATGTTCCATAATTCTTAAATAATCTAAATAATAGTTACCGATTCTATTTTGTGAGTATGTAAAACCTTGACCAGATCCGAAAAGTTGTTTGTAACAACTAAAACAACAGTCCATAGGGTTTCTTCGAGCATCAATTATTTTTGCATTTGGTAATATCAAATGTATTAACCCTATATGAACAAAATTATTAGGCATTTTATCTATAAAATATGGCTTATCGGTAACTCTCTGGTCTAAAGTATTTTTGATATACGCAGCTCCCATTTTCTGAAATTCTTCTTTATCAGTTTTTGCTAATGATGATGGATATTCAGATTTACTTTGAGAATTTTTTTTATTTGCAATTTTTCTTGATAACGCAATAATATTTTGAAGTTCTGTAGTCCCCTCCACCAATGAATGTGATGACAGGATTTGTTCCAATAAAGTGGAGCCTGATCTGGGTAATCCAACTATAAAAATAGGATCAGTGTTTAAATCTCCGGTATATGTATTATTCCTTAAAAAGTCTTCACTAAAAAAATCTATTAACTCATCGCATTCTTTAGTAAATTTTCTTGAGTCCCAAGGCACTTGTTTACTTTTCAGAGTGTTACCTTTGATATAAGCTGCAATAGATTCTTCATATTGTTTGTTATCTTCTTGAGCCTTTCCAAGAGCAAAAAGTAAATGATAATAATCTTCGATTTTCAAATCCTCGTTCTTTAATAAAGATTTTATATCTTCTATGTCTATGTCTGTAAATTTATATGTTTTAAGGTTAGCTAAACTCCAATAAGCTTCGCCGAAGCCAGTTTTTGTTGTGATCGCATTTTTATATGATGTTATAGCTTTATCTATATTACCAACTGCTCGCAAAGTATGTCCATAACTTAAATGCAGTTGATTATTTTTAATATTTTTATGATTGATAATGATTTCAAATATTTTTAGAGCTTCATCATGCTGATTAGCAAGCGCTAAGTTAACAGCCTTCAAAGTTAAATATTGTGCATTGTGTTTATCTTTATCTAAAAGAATTTGAATTTGTTCCAATGCTTGAAAAGGTAACTGCCTCTTATAAAGAAGATTTGCATAGCTTAATCGTGCTTCATCATAATCTGGAGACAGATCTAATGCTCTTGAAAAAAGATATCCAGCATCTTTATATGCTCTAAATTTAACACCTATATCACCAAGCAATTTCATTGCGTTTACATCTAGAGGATAATTTTTAAGATAGTCTCTTAAGATTGGTTCAGCTTTTTTTAATTTATCTTCTGATATATATTTTGCTGCTTCAATTAGCTCTTTAGGAATATTTTCTTTTGTATAACTCACTTTTAAATAAAAAAAGGCTGCATCATAGATACAGCCTTATATAAGTTTTTATAAAATTACTTATTCATTTTCCAACTATATTTAATACCAAATGTTCTTGGTCTATTTACAGTTGTTAATTTTTCAATATCTTCGCTATTGATGAAAAGTTCAGCAACTTCATCAAATACATTGTCAAAATATACTTGAATTGATGCCTGATCACTTACGTCCATAGTGTATGATAAGCTGCCAATTCCATAGGAATCTTGCATTTCTCTGTCATCATAGAAAAGATCGTTCCACATTTTATCGACAAATGCGTAATTAAAATCAATTCTAGATTTATCAGATAGCTCAGCTGTTAAGCCAAAATTACCTTTTTTATCTGGAGTAAAAGGTAAATCTTGATTTTTTCTAGCTTCAACTGCTCCTCGTAATTCATAATCTTCTGTCAAGATAGCGTCATTTTTTGCAAAGGCAAAAGTTGCAGATACTCTATCAGATAAAATTATCTTTGAATCAATTTCAAAACCAATACTTGAAGCTTCACCAACGTTGTCTACTAAACCTAATAATGAAATATCAGGATCGAACCAACCTAGTTGTATGTCATCCCATTGCATAGAGTAAACCGCACCATTTAGTCTCATTCTTCCATCCATTAATATGGTTTTAAAACCAAATTCATAATTAGTTAAAAAGTCTGCATCATAAGAAGCACCAAGCTGAGTTGTTCTATTATTTCCGCCTGGTCTATATCCCTCTGAAACTGTTGCATAGATCAATGCATCATCAGTTGCTTGATAAGATATATTAACTTTTGAAATACTATCGCTACCGTCATAAACTGAATCGACATTATCTGGTCTAGTTGAACTATACAAAATGTAGTTAGGCCAAAATACAGTTCCAACAAACCCTTTAAGCGTTGCTTCAGTATCAAAACTTCTATGCCCTAATGTAAGTTCAGTTTTATCATTTAACTGAAGATATACTTCACCAAAAACAGCAGATTCTTCTTCATATCTAACTTGATCAGTTTGGTAATATAAGTCATCTGAACCTGGTACAGCCGCATCAGGATTGATTGCAGGTACATGCCATTGAGAGTCATAAGCAGTTTCATTTTCTGTCATGAAGGCACCAATGATCCAATTAAATCTTCCATCTGAATTAGAAGCTAATCTAATTTCAGTGGTGTCATATTCTTGATGAGTATCATTCTCAAATTGAATACTTGGGTCTACACATGGTCCAAAATAATATTCATAACATGTATAGTAACCTTCAACATATCCATCAATGGAATAGTGCGAATAGTCACTCAATACTTCAAAATCTCTTTCAAGAGATGATGTAGTGAATGTTAAGTCTGCAAAACCTAGATCTCCTGAGACAGTTACTGAAAATCTATCCCACTCGTCATGAGTAGTATCATCATAGAATCTACTTACATTATATTTACCTAATCTATCAGGATTATGATCCCATACACCATCAGTCTCTGTTTCTTGACCCTGGAAGCTTGCATCAATTTTCCAGCTATCATTAAGATCGACTCTTAGCGCAGCTCTGTAACCTTCTTTTACAGAATCATTAAAATTATCTTCAACGAAGAGTTCGTTAGTTCTTGTAATTCCACTTAGTGGGAATGTTATTGAATCACTAACTGAATCAATGTAACCGCCATCATCATCGTTGTAACCAACAAAACGCATAGCAATATTTTCTGATAGTGGAATATTTACAAAGCCCTCTACCATAGTACTATCATCACCACCTGAAGTTGATTCGACAGAAACATTTACACCAGAATCAAATTCACCTGATGGCTTATTAGTAATAATCTTAAGATTACCAGCCTGTGATGCTGCACCATATAAGGTACCTTGCGGTCCTGATAAGGCTTCGACCCTCTCTATATCATAGACATGAACATCTAGATTATCTCCAATCATAGTCACGGGAGATTCATCTAAATAGATAGCAACTGAAGGTCCTTGAAGGGACTGATTATTGTTACCATTGTCAGAAATTCCTCTCATAAATATTTGACCTTGCCCGGGTCTTCTTTGTGTAAATGATGCAGAAGGAAGTTGCAGAACATAGTCAGCAAAATCTTTAATATTTAAGTTATCAAGCTCAGTAGCAGATAATGTTGAAACGCTTATGGGCACATTCTGTAAATTTTCAGATTTTTTCTGTGCTGTAACTATAACCTCTTCTATTGTTGCGTCTTGAGACAAGACATCTGATGCCATAAAAACTGAAGAAGCAAAAACAGTAGCTTTTGTTACAGCTTTATGGACTTTTTCAAAATGAAATATATTCATGTATTACCCCCCAAAAGTAATAAAAATTTATATAAAATATACATTAATTTTAAAATATAGTAAATTATATTACATTTATATATACAAATGTTTAACACAAACAAGCCCATATTTATTGCAATTATTCCGATTGTTTTAATAAGTTTAGTAAGTTGTTCAAAAGATAACTTTTCATTTTTACCATTAAATGAACAGTGGATTGTTGACGAAAAAGAAGCAACAGAATGGTCAATGGTGAAACACAATAATCTTCCAACATTAACCGGCTCAATAGAGTGGAAAAATTATATGAATTTTCTAGAAAGTGAATTTAAAAAATATGGTGTTATTGATATATACAGAAATACTTGGGAATTTGATAAATGGACTATATCTGAAGATCCTTCAAATTGGACTCTTTCGGTTAATGGAAATGAAGTAAGAGTTGCATATTATGGTGCATATTCAGGTAAAACAGATCTTGATGGAGTTACTGCTGAATTGATCTATTATGATCATGATAATCCACCAAGTGATATCAAGGATAAGATTGTAGTTATACCAACCAGAAAGCATCCTAGTAAGCCATATAGTACTAATTATTTAACTAATTTTACTTATAATGAGTACGAATATGTTCTTGATGGCGATACTCTTCCTGAACCATTTGAATTTGTAGATCCTGAGATCTCTTTCACTTTTGATATTTGGTATCAACTTGCACAAAGACTAGATCAAATACCAGAAGATGGAGAAGCTGCTGGTGCCGTGATTGTATATGACATGGCATATGACAGAACAAAAGGTCTATATACATTTCCTGTACCAGATCATTATGATTCGCCAACCTTGATTCTTTCAAGAGAAGATGGAGCCGGTGTAATTGAAGCATCTAAAGAAAAAAAAGAAGCAACAATTGTTTTAAATAGCAAAATTGAAAAATCAGAAGCTTATCAGTTAATTGGATATTTGCCTGGTAAAGATTATGGAACCGACAAAGATGAACAGATTATTTTAACCAACCATACAGATGGCCCATCTATTACTCAAGATAATGGTGCTTTAGGTATATTAGGCATAATTAAATACTTCTCTAACATTCCTCAAGAAAAAAGAGACAGAACTTTGCTTATATATCTTGATTGCAGACATTATATGCCTGGCATGGAACAAGCCCACAAAGATGTTTCTTGGTTGAAAAAAAATCCGAATTTAAAAGATAAGGTTGTTGGATTAATTCAAGCAGAGCACCTTGGAGAAATGGACTATAAAGAGGTAAATGGAGAAGTTATCCCTACAGGTTATTCAGAACAATCATATTTATGGACGAGAAATAATGATTATTTAATAGAGTCTGCTAAAAGTGCTCTAGATAGGTATGGTTGGTCTAGAGGAATGTTATCCGTTCCTGAAAGACCTGGGCCAAACGGTAACATTCAACAAGTATGGTGGGGAGTTGGCATTATCGCATTAGCAAATGAACTAAGAGATAATGAAGATTGTGATGAATATTCTTGTGATGAAAATCTAACATCTAATAGTCCTTTAGTTTGGAATGGATCAAGTTGTGAAGTTTGGACATGTTTAAATGTTCCAGCATATGGTCAAGGTGGTTTCTTAGGATATTACTGGAACAAATATTCTGATATAAGTAAATGGAGCTCAGAATTGTTTATTCAGCAAACTTCAACAATGATAGATCTTACTGGCGTTTTAATGTATAGCGACCTTGAAACAATTAAACCTATTCTTGGTGATCAAAGTTTCAGAAATACTGACATGAGTATCGCTGCGCCGATTGATATTGAGGAATAAAATATTTCACCAGCTAAAGGTGTTATGAAATTTTAATAACTTTTGTTTCCAAAGATTCGTATAGTGTTTAAATTCATTTTCTTTAATTAGAAATTTTTTATACATTAAGTCTCTGTCAACCATTAATATTGCAACTTGCGAGATGTCGGTCTCAAACATAATATTGTGAGCATTGGCATAAGCACATCCCTGAAGGAAGTAATCATCTATCCACTCTTTTTTCTTAATTCTTTTTGATGTTTTAAAATCAATAATAGTATCTTTTCCATTTATAACGCCAATACAGTCTGCTGTTCCAGCATAAAGTTTATTTAGGACAAGATGGACCTCTAATCCATAAACATCAGAGATGTTTACTAGAGCATCATCTATTAATTTTTTTGACATTCTTTTTGCCATATTGCCTAAGCTATTATCAGAAAAGATATCCTCATCAATACCATTAAGATGATTTTCTAAAGATAGATGCACCATGGTTCCTATATCTGTAGCCTCTTTCATAACTCTATCTGCTTCAATATCACCCACCCTGTTTCTCCATTCACTCAAAGATGATTTCTTATCGGACATATTATCCAAAATAGTAGTAACACTCGGCACTTCATTATTTTCAGGATCTATATAGAATCTTCCAAGGGTATTTTCAATTCGTTTAAGTTCTGGATATTTATATTTATTTGTTATCATTAGCAATATTCTTATTTAATATGATTAATATAAAATTAAATCCTCTTTGGAGCAAAACAGTATTAGTAATCACATTTAGTTTTTTGCTATTACTATCTTCTTATGTACTTATTGATCCAAAAGGTAGTGCAAAAAATCTGCTCTCAATATATAACTTTTTTGCAATAAACTTTGAGTCATTATTTTTATATTTTGGTTTTGGTGTATTAGTTTTCTTAGTCGTAATAGCCTTTTCAAAAAGTGGTTCAAGAAAGATTGTACTTGAGGGGAGATCAAATTATTCATATTTTTCATGGTATTCAATGCTGTTTGCAACTGGGATGGGTGCTGCACTTCTTTATTGGTCTACTTATGAATGGCTTGTTTATTACACAAATCCTATTGAAGGTGAGGATCAATCATTACTGAAAGCAAGATCCTATCCATTATTCCATTGGATGTTTACAGGATGGGCCTTATACATACTTCCAACAGTAGCGTTTGTTTTTTCACTAATGAAGAATCCAAATACTCCACTAACTTTTTCAGGAATACTCCTAAAAAAACAGTCTGGACTAATAAGAATTTTATTAGATATCTTTTTTATTGGTGCAATATTAACTGGAGCAGGTGTTGGTCTAGCACTATCCTTTCCTCTCATGTCAGCTGCCATATCAAAATTGTTTGGTCTTAATCAAACAATTTTTTTAGATTTTGTTATGTTATTAATATGTATGTGTATTGTTTCAATAAGTGTTTATAGAGGTCTTCAAAACGGTATTAAAAAACTTAGTAATTTTAATATTATTCTTGTTATCTCATTTTTAACACTAATCTTGGTGACTGGTCCTACAAAATATATCGTCATAAATACATTTGAACCAGTTACGTATGTTTTAAAAAACTACTTGTCACTTAGCTTGCTCAAATCACAATACTCACTTGATTGGACAGTTTTTTATTGGGCATGGTATATAGCTCTAGCACCAGCGGTAGGAGCTTTTATAGTGAATATCTCAAATAATAAAACTGTAAGGGAATTGATATTTGGAGCTTTGATCGTTGGTTCATTAGGCTGTATTTTTCACATTGGGGTTTTATCAAATATATCTATATATGCATATGAGAATGGTATCTTGGAAGCGCCAAAAATTTATGCAGATCAATCTATGACATCACATGCTCTTGTGATTGAAACTATATCATCGTTGGATTATGGAACATTTTTCTTAATTTTGTTTACCATAATTGCAGTAGTATTTTTGTGCACAACTTATGATTCTCTATCATATATTTTGGCCACAGCATCTATGAAGAATTTTAAAGATAAACCTTCTAGAAGTTTGAGAGTTTTTTTTGCAATAATTCTTATGATACAACCAGCTTTAATTATGTTTTTAGGAGGTAAGGACTCATTTATGTGGCTTTTAGTTGTAATATCTGTACCATTAATTTTAATTTATTTATTTCTAATATTATCGATCATTAAAAATGCAATTAAATTTAAAAAATCATAGAGCTAATATTTTTGAAAAAAATCCATTTGATGTAAATAAAACATCAATAATATTTGTGCCTGGAGCAGGGATGGATCATAGAATAATTTCAATGTTTAATTTAGAAGACCTTTATGACCAATTTAATATTCTTGGTACTGATTTACCAGGTCATGGATATACTTCAGGCCCAATAGTAGATTCAATTAGAGATCATACCCATTTTTGCATAGACGTATTTAATGAAATTGGAATCAAAAAACCAATTGTAATTGGTCATAGTTGGGGTGGATTGGTAGCACTAGATCTTGCAACAGAGTTTGAAAATAAAATGACAATATGCATGAATATTGCATATCCATTCCTTGTAGGTGAAATGTTGCTCGACTTTGCAAAAGGTAATTTAGATCAAGCTGTCGAATTTCTAATGAAATATGGAATTTATAAGTTTCCAAAAACAGAAATAAAAACTAAAGGATTTGGGACAATGGGTTCAGGTTTTTATGGAAGATCAAAGGGACAGATAAAATCACCTTATGGTACAAAAGTTGTTGAGGATGATCCTGAAAGAGAAATTAAACTTTATCCTTTAAAGAGATTGTTTAACCAATCAGAAAAGGAAATAAGCTCAATTGACTTAAAATCTTGTAATATTTTTAGATTAACTGATGATCAAATTTCTAAATTAAAAAATATTAAATACATTTTCAGTGAAAAAGATAAGTTAGCAAGATTTAATCCAGAGAACATACTTCTAAAAGATATAGATCATGATAAAGATATTGTAATTCTTAAAGATGTAGGTCATTTCCCCTACTTTGAAGATCCAGATCTAATATCAAATGAATTAGTGGGAATGATCAAGGGAAAATAATTTTTCTAAAATATATTCACTACCCCACCTATCGTTTGATCTGTAGCATTTTGGAGCATTTAAATCGCTTTGAATGTCTTCAACACAAGAGCCAAAATTTGTATATGAACTTATTCCTGTATCTTTGTTATATCCTGCTTCTGGCCACATATGATCAGAATCTAGATTTAAAATAGACATTATCTTTATATCATCTGTACATTCGGAGTATGTTTTTTCTTCAAATTCCTCATAGTGCTTGAAGGTGACTTCTTTTAAATTTTTGCAATTGAATTTTTTTGTCCATTTATCAATAAAGTTAGAATGATTTTCATAAAAGAGTCCATCAAAGGCAATTTTTTCAATTGGGGGTATAGTTTCGTCATTAAATGAAGCATATGAAATAAAATTTACAGGTACATCAGGAGTACAAGCAAAACCATCTCTTGGCAAACCATTTACACTAATTGCTGTCTTAATAGATTCAGGATACTTACATACATATGAATTAACGAACATCCCCCCTGTGCTATTACCTATTAAGTAGACATCTTTTACATTAAATTCGATTTTTAATTTATCAATTAAATTTTTAATGAATTTAGTATCATCAACACATGGTGCCCAACCACATCTTCCACGATCACAATTAGGAAACTTTGGATAAATCAATCTTTTATCGTCAGCAAGACAATTATTAGATATTTCCTCGTAGTTTGTTTGTCTAATAATATCGTTGAAAGTTGTAATTAATATATTTTCTTTATCGTAAAAAAATGTGGATTCTGGATAAACTGCAATAAAATTATGTTTGTCTGCTAATTTATTAAAGCCTCCAGTTAATTCACTCTCAAAACCTGATGCGGTTCCTCCATACCCGTGAATTCCAAAGACTATGTTTGTTTTGATATCTTTGTTGTATGCATCAGGGACATAAATAAGATAGTGTCTTTCAATACCATCTTCATATACATAAACCTTTTTCATATCAGAAGAAGACAGAAAACTTATAAAAAATATTAAAAAAATATATTTCATGCTTTCTCTATAAATGATTTAAAAGATTTATAAACTTCTCTTTTTTTATTTCCACTAAAAACTTCGTGTCTTTCGTCTTCAAAAATTTTAATATCTATATTTGTAAAAAAGTTTCTTAAAAAATTATATAAAGATATTACTCCTCTTTTAAATTCACCTACAGGATCTTCTGATCCAGAGATAATTAAAACAGGAATATTTTTATTTATATTATTGTAATCATTAATTTTAAAAGCATCTTCTATTCCCTGAGCCATATCCATCCATAGACCATTAGTTACTTTATAACCACATAACTTATCTTTAACATAATTATCAACATTATTTTTGTCATTTGATATCCAATCACTTACTGTTCTATTTGGCTTAAAATAGTTGTTAAATCTCTTGGTGGTTAAGCTTTCCATAATGTTATTAATTTTCTTTCTACCATTAAATAATATGTCGACTTTTATAATTAGCTTTTGAACTGTTATCAATAGTTTAGGAAATTTTGAGGATCCAGATAGAATTAAACCATCGATACTAAGTTCGTTTTTAAGCATTGATAATGCGATCCAAGATCCCATGCTGTGAGCTAGAAGAAATTGCTTTAAATGTGGGAAATTTTTTTTTGTATCGTTAATTAATATTTCAAAATCATTTACTACCATTTCCCAACCATTCTGATTATCTGAAAACTTTCCAATATCATCATTGTTTTCAATTCTTTTACCATGACCTCTATGGTCAATCGAAATAACATGATAACCATCATCATTAAGTTTAGATATCAACCACTCATATCTTCCAATATGTTCTGCTTTGCCATGACATATATGCACAATACCTTTAGGATCTGAAATGTTTGATAAATGTAAATATAAATAGCTATTATCAATGGAGGTGTTTAAAATCATAATTTATAATAATAGGTTATAAAGGTTTTTAAAATATTATGAAAGATATTCATATAGCTGGCACAGGCATTTGGTATCCAGAAGATACAATTAGTAATGATGAAATCGTTCTCTCATTTAATTCTTATGTAGATAATTTTAATACAAATAATAAAGATAGAATTGATTGTGGCGAAATAGAAAAACTTGAATATTCATCAACCGAATTTATTGAAAAAGCATCAGGTATAAAAACCAGACATGTTATTGATAAAAAAAATATCTTAGACATAAACAAGATGATGCCTTCAGTAGTTCATGAAGACGAATCAAAGATGTCAATTCATGCAGAAGT
>CENJ01009925.1_pt1 | contig 11803 bp, 13 predicted proteins | sample 356161 | NCBI WGS metagenome assembly CENJ01 (sample SAMEA2619531, study PRJEB7988) | marine metagenome | biome: marine biome (ENVO:00000447); feature: surface water layer (ENVO:00002042); material: "saline water (ENVO:00002010), including plankton (ENVO:xxxxxxxx)" | depth 5 m
GAGGTTGCACCATTACCCCGGACGATTTCTTCGACCCGGCCGCATAGTGACAGGACCTCGGCTTCGGGTCCGTCAAGCTCCACAATCATGAGCGCGTCGGCATCACGGGGATAACCGGCATTGACGAAATCCTCGGCCGCCTGGATGGCTGGCCTGTCCATCATTTCCATGCCCGCCGGGATAATGCCCTTGGCGATGATATCCCCTACGCTTTGACTGGCGCGGGTCACGCTGTCAAAACCGATCAGCAGGGCCTTGCGGATCGCCGGTTTCTGCAAAATGCGAACCGTGACTTCGGTAACGATACCCAGCAGGCCTTCGGAACCGGTCATGATGCCGATCAGATCATAGCCGTGGTTATCCAGCCGCTTGCCACCAAGCCGCAGGATTTCACCATCCATGGTCACCATCTCAAGGCCAAGCAGGTTGTTGGTGGTCAGCCCGTATTTGAGGCAATGCACACCACCCGAATTTTCAGCCACGTTGCCGCCGATTGAACAGGCGATCTGGCTGGACGGATCAGGCGCGTAATAGAACCCCTTGCCCTCAACAGCGTTGGTGATGGCCAGGTTGGTCACGCCGGGCTGGGTAACAACAGCGCGATTTTCATAATCGATTTCGAGGATACGATTCATCCGGCTCAACCCGAGCAGCACACCATCAGCCAGGGGCAGCGCCCCGCCCGAAAGCGAGGTGCCGGAGCCGCGGGGAACGATCTTGAGGCTGTTTTCCTGACAATATTTCAGCACCCGTGAAACCTCTTCGGTGGTCGCTGGCAGCGCAACCACGAGCGGGCTCTGGCGATAGGCGTTCAGCCCGTCACTTTCAAACGGGCTCATCGCGTTCTTATCATCGATCACCCCTTCAGGGCCAAGAATAGACAGAAGATCGGCAGCGATAGCCTCACGGCGTTCAATAACTTCGGCATTGGGGATTGGCATTTCCATCCCGAGAACCTCATGTAATAATATTAATTGGAATTATTATAGATAGTACAGGTTCGGTGATGTTTCCATAAAAAAACCCGGCTTTTGCCGGGTTTCGTGAAAATCGTGGATCAAAATCTGCCCTGACGAGAATAAAGCCCCGCCCCGGAACGCCTTAGCCCTGGCGTGCCTTCATGCGCGGGTTCTTCTTGTTGATGACATAGAGACGGCCGCGACGGCGCACAACCTGGCAGTTGCGGTCACGGGATTTCAGCGTTTTCAGCGAACTTGCGACTTTCATGGTAAAAACTCTCTCTTCTTGGTGCCGGGGTGTATACCACAGCGAGAATAAGCCGTGTATATACCGTCAACAGGCGGCATGGGTCAACCCCCACCGCCCATAAAATCCGGCCTAGTCCTCAATGGCCGGGAAGGAGACACCGCAACCGCCAATCGAGCAATACCCGCCTGGATTTTTATGCAGGTATTGCTGGTGATAATCCTCAGCCAGATAATAATCCTCTGCCAGCGCAATCTCGGTTGTGATCGCCCCGCGTCCAGCCTTCACCAGCGCTGCCTCATAGGCATCACGGCTGGCCAGAGCGGCGTTGAGCTGATCATCATTATCGGTAAAAATCGCCGACCGGTACTGGGTGCCGACATCATTGCCCTGACGCATCCCCTGGGTCGGGTCATGGCTTTCCCAGAACAGTTGCAGGATGGCATCGAGGCTGATCACATCAGGGTTGAACACGACCTCAACCACCTCTGTATGGCCGGTGCCGCCGGAACACACTTCACGGTAAGTGGCGTTGGGGGTGTAGCCGCCGGCGTACCCCACCGACGTTGTCCAGACACCCCTGGTTTGCCAGAAGATGCGCTCGGCCCCCCAGAAACAGCCCAGCCCCAGCACAATCCGCTCAAGCCCCTCCGGGTAAGGCGGGACAATCGGGTTGCCGAGAACAGCATGGGGCATAGGCTCCAGAACAGGCTCATCACGTCCGGGCAGGGCTTCCTTGCGGCCGGGCATGGAAATGGATTTCATCAGCATGGAAAACATTCAGACCTCCATCGTCGGGTTATGATCTAGATATCGTGATAAAGGGCGATTTATTCAAGATCAGGGCTGGAAACAGCCATGAGGGCATCATCAAATTCAGCATAGGATGCGATGACGGCATCACCGCCCAGCCCCCTGATCGGCACCCCTGAATACCCCCAGTCAACCAGGATTACCGGCATCCCGCAGGCCCGCGCCGCGCCGAAATCAGCCTTGCTGTCACCCACCATGACGGCATCTTCGCTTGCCACGCCAAGGCGGTTTGCCGCCTCCACCAACGGGTCGGGCATGGGCTTGCGATGGGCGGTCGTATCACCGCCGACCACCGCATTAAACAGCGGGGACCAGCCGAAATGATCCAGCACCAGATGGGCGGTGGCCTCACTCTTGTTGGTGCAGAGACCGATCCGATAGCCTTTTTCAATGAGGCGGTGGAGCATGGCTTCAACCCCCTCATAGGGCAGGGTATGAACAACAGGTTCAGCCAAATAGGCCTCACGGAAATGCCGGATCGTTTCTTCAATAAGGCCAGCATTGGCGTCAACACCAATGGCGTTCAGCCCGCGCCTGACCAGCTCCTGCATGCCGCTGCCAATCAGGGTTTCGACCTCACCCACCGAAAGCGCCTCAACCCCGGGGCTGATGCGGGCCAGCGCTGAGTTGAGGTGATGCGCAATATCAGGTGATGAATGCACCAGCGTACCATCAAGGTCAAAAATTACACCGCGATCCGTCATGATGCGTCATCAAGGAGGGCAGCAACACCGGGCAGGGTTTTGCCCTCCATCCATTCGAGGAACGCCCCGCCAGCCGTGGAGACATAATGGAAATCACCCTCAACCCCCGCGGTATTGAGGGCTGAAACCGTATCCCCTCCCCCGGCAACGGAAATCAGCCCATTCGTTCGGGTGCGCTCGGCCACATGCCGGGCCAGCGCAACCGTGGCGGCATCGAATGGCTCCAGCTCAAAGGCACCCATGGGGCCGTTCCAGATCAGGGTCCGGGCGGTGTCGATGGCGGCCTTGGCGCGCTCAATCGTGGACGGGCCAGCATCGAGGATCATTTCATCGTCACTGATCGCGTCAGCTTTTTCTGTCGTATTAAGGCTGAGGGTTCGGCAGGCGGCCCCGGCGGCAAATTCACGCGCCAGCACCACATCATCGGGCAGGATGATCGAACATCCCGCCTCCCCGGCACGGCGGCTGATGGCAGCGGCTTTATCGGTCATATCCGCCTCAACCAGCGATGATCCGATGGCAACCCCCCGGGCCAGCAGGAACGTGTTGGCCATGCCGCCGCCAACGATCAGGCTATCAACCTTTTCCACCAGATGGCTCAATACATCGAGCTTGGTTGAAACCTTGGCCCCGCCCACCAGCGCAACCAGGGGGCGTTGAGGCTCCTCAAGCGCGGCGGCAAGCGCCGCCAGTTCCCCGGCCATGAGCGGGCCAGCATAGGCAGGCAGCAACCGGGCCAGGGCCTGCATTGAGGCATGGTTCCGGTGGCTGGTTGAAAACGCATCATTGACGTAAATTTCAGCAAGCCGCGCCAGCGAGGCGGCGAAATCAGCATCGCCCTGTTCTTCCCCGGGATGAAACCGCAGGTTTTCGAGCAGAATGACATCACCATCCGCCATGGACAGGGCTATATTTTCAGCCTCACTGCCGATGCAATCGCTGACAAAACGAACCGGGCGGCCGATGGATTTTGCCAGCGCATCCGCAATCGGGGCCAGCGACATGGCCTCAACCCGCTTGCCCCTGGGACGGCCAAAGTGTGAGGCGACAATGACGCGAGCGCCCTTTTCGGCCAGCATCCTGATCCCCTCCCCGCAACGGTCAATCCGGGTGGTGTCGGTGATGCCGCCATCCATCATCGGAACGTTCAGGTCAGCGCGGAAAAAAACCCGTCTGGAGACCGCACCAAGGCGATCAATCTGGCGGGATTGCAAACGCGAAAGAGACAGGCTAGACATGGGAACATCCGAGAAGGTAATACCACTTCGTGACTATCACAGTGCCCTTGTCGAGGCAAGACGACAGCCCCCACCGAAACACGTTTCAGGCAAGACTTTTCATGACAGAACAGGACCCGATGACACGCGCTCCCTCCGCATGGGACGAATTCCTCACCGGCGTGAAGGAAGAATCGCCCCTGCTGCTGGGCGTGGTGCCGTTCGGGATGATTTACGGCGTTCTGGGGGTGGAGGCCGGGCTGGACCCGCTGGTGGTGTTTTTCATGTCCTCAATCGTCTTTGGCGGGGCCAGCCAGGTGATCGTCACCCAGCTTGCCGCCGCCAGTGCCGGCAGCCTGGTGATCGCCAGCACGGTCGGGATCGTCAACCTGCGCCACATGCTGTATTCAGCGCGGATGGTCGAATATTTGAGCGGGCTGGGGCGGGGCTGGAAAATCATCCTGTCCTACCTGCTGACGGATGAGGCGTTTTTCATTTCGCTCAACCGCATGGAAAACCGCCCCGCCGGGCCGTTCATGCACTATCACCTGCTCGGCACCGGGCTGACACTCTGGGTCAGCTGGCAGTTTGCAACCCTTGCCGGGATCATGATCGGTGAGGCTATTCCCCCTTCCCTCGGTTTCGGGTTTGCTATACCGCTGACCTTTCTGGCGATTACCGCCCCGCAGATCAAATCCTGGCCAGCCGCCGCCGCCCTTATCACCTCTGCTGTGATGGCGCTCGTCTGTTATGAGATGCCGTGGAACCTGTGGATCATCACGGCCTCCCTTGCCGGGATGGCGGCGGGTTACATCACCGAAACCGCCCGGGCTGGTAATCAGGATGGGGACAACAAAAATGGGGCCAACAAAATTGGGAGAGGCTCATGATCTGGCTGGTGATGATCGCCTCGGGGCTGATGACCTTTGCATCCCGCTTCAGCATGATCGGGCTGATCGGCAACCGCCCGATCCCGCAACGGTTGCGGCGGCTGCTGACCTATACCGGACCAGCGGTGATGGCATCCATCATCACCCCTGAGGTGATGCTGTCAGGCGGTGAGCTGGCGATCATGGATAACCCCCGCATTCTGGCCTTTATCGGGGCGGCGGTCATCGCTGTCTGGACCCGGAACGTGCTGGCGACCATCGCAACCGGCATGGTCCTGCTCTGGGTGCTGAAGGGTGGCGTGATTTAGGTTCCCACATTAACTCTTTATTAATTTTTTTACTTTAAGGTTAGCCACCGTCATGCGTTTTGATTCCAAAGGCGCATCGACATCGTGTTTTTGTTATTTTTGCAGGAGATTGTTCCCATGCTGAGAGCATATATCGAATGGTGGCGTAAGCGCTTTATTCTGGCAATGACGGTGAAATTTCTATCCGGTCTGGTGATCGGGTTCGGGCTTGGCGTGTATTTTCTGCCGATCATTATCGCCGACAGCCCGGCGGCCCAGTCCGTGTTGCAGGCTGAGGAGGCCAAGGCCGAAAAGCAGGCTCTTTTCACCCCCGATCTGCCCGGATCAGACCCGTTTCACTGGGGTGATGGCACGCTGCTGATCTCTGATAATCGCGTTACCCTGATGGGTGAAGTGTCCCCTGGCCCGGATTACCGACTCTACCTGACACCGAGCTATGTTGAAACCGGTGCCGGTTTCCTTGAAATCAAGGCGCAGTCGAGGGAGGTTGCGCGGATCACCGGGTTCAAGAATTTTTCCTATGAAATTGAGGACGGCATCGACCTTGAGCAATACGGCGCGGTGCTGATCTGGTGTGAGCGGTTTTCCCAGTTCATCACAGCCGGTAAATTAACCAATCGGTCCTGATCACCCTGATGGCAGATATCAACTTCACCGCGCTTGCGCTGGCGAGCTTTATTTTTGCGATATCACCCGGTCCCGGGATTGTTGCCGTGCTGGCAACCTCGGTCAGCCGGGGTGCGATTATAGCGTCAGCCATGTCGGTGGGGGCGGTTTGCGGTGATATGATCTACCTCCTGCTGGCGATGGTCTCCCTCGCCAGCATTGCCCAGGGCATTGATGAGATCATGCTGGTGGTGCGGGTGCTGGGGGGTTGCTACCTCGGCTGGATCGGTTATCGCCAGATGATCAGCCCACCGCTGAATGCCGCCATGACCCCGGTTTCAGGCCGCAGCCTCGGCATTGCCTGGGGCACCGGGTTCATGATCAGCCTGACCAACCCCAAGGTGATTGTTTTCTACCTGTCGTTTCTGCCGCTTTTCATTGACCTCGGCGCGATCGACTTTCAGCAGGGGATAAAGGTTGTGGTGGTGATGTACTTCAGCGTCCTGGCAGGCCCGATGGTGGTGGTTGCCATCGGCAAGAAGGCACGGGATGTGGCCACGGGTGAAGTTTCTGGACGCTGGCTCAACCGCATCACGGGATTGATGATGATCGCCGTTGGTGTTGCCCTCATCGCCATGATTTAGGCGACTGGTTTCTAGGCGGCTGGTTTCTAGGCAACTGGTTTCTAGGCGGCGGGCTTATTGACTTTCCTGACATGGGCGAAGCGCAGCATCGATACCGGGATCAGCCCGACGTAAAGCGCCGCAATCACCACCCACAGCTCCCACGGGCGGGACACCAGTGCCGCCACCAGCAAGGCAAAGACCCCAAGCGCGGGCAAGGCCCAGGCGCGCGGGAAATGAATATTCTTGCCGGAAAAGGTCGGGATGGTTGAAATCGCGCCGGTGGCAACGATCACCAGCCAGCCTGCAACAACCGGCCATGATGACAGAAAGTCCCAGTTAAAACGGAAACTGGCCACCATCGGCACCAGCGCAAGGAACGCCGCCCCCGGGGAGGGGACACCGACAAAGTAATTCGCGGACCAGGCCGGTTTTTCATGCAACTCCGAATTGAACCGGGCCAGCCTGAGCGCGCAACAGGCGGTGTAATACATGCACCCGGCCCAGGCAAGCCGCCCGCCATCCTCGAGAATCCAAAGATAGAGCATGATCGACGGCACCACCCCGAACACCACCATGTCCGATAGGCTGTCAAGCTGGGCGCCGAAATCGCTGGAGGCCTTAAGCAATCGTGCCATCCGGCCATCAAGGGCATCCAGCACCCCGGCCAGCGCCACCAGCAGAACAGCAGCCTCCCATTTCTCAAGGAAGGCAAAGCGGATCGCGGTCATCCCGGAAAGCATGGCCGCAATCGTCAACAGGTTGGGCAGCATCCAGGTCAGGCTGATGCGGCGGGATGGGCGGCGGCCGGGCTGGGTATCATCGCGTTGTTTGCGAGGTCTGGCCATCAGCGGGTCAGCCCTTCGGTGACGGCCTTGGCCCCGCGGCCATAATCCGCCAGGATCGTTTCACCCGCGAGTGTTTTCTGGCCGGGCAGCACGATTGTTTTCACCGGCTTCGGCAACCAGACATCAACACGGCTGCCAAAGCGGATCAGGCCATAATGCTGGCCCGTTGACAGCCTGTCCCCCTCAATCGCATCACAGAGGATACGGCGGGCAACAAAACCGGCAATCTGGATAAAGCCGATTTTCTGGCCGCTATCGCTTTCCATGACCAGGCCGAGGCGTTCGTTTTCAAGCGCGGATTTATCAAGGCTAGCGTTGAAAAACGCCCCGGGAAAATAGAATTTGTCGGTGATGACACCCGCCATCGGGGCGCGGTTGACATGCACATCAAAGACATTCATGAAAATCGCAACACGGACATACTTGCCCTCAGGCAGGTCGAGTTCTTCAGGCACGGGCAGCTCATCAACGCCGATGACACGGCCATCCGCCGGGGCCACCACCAGGCCATCACGCTGGGGGGTTGTCCGAAGGGGGTTGCGGAAGAAATAGACACACCACAGGGTCAGGATCAGTGACGGGAAAAACAACATATCCCATATCAGCGTCAGAACCACTCCGATGACAGCGAAGATAGCCACAAAGGGCCAGCCTGCCGGATGGATCGGGACGAAAAGGGCTTGTCGTATAGCTTCAAAAATATGCATGGGTTTTTCCGGGCAGTGTCAGACTACAAAAATTCAGGATAACGCGTTTTCAGCGGCTTGGCGAATGGCGCTGATATTGGCGGCGTAGGATGCGGCATCCCCGCCCCTATCGCTACCTCCAAAGACAGCCGACCCCGCCACCAGCACATTGGCCCCGGCCCTGACCACAAGGGGGGCCGTTTCAGCCGTGATGCCGCCATCAACCTCAATTTCGATGGGGCGATTACCGACCATGGCCTTGACGGCCTCAATCTTGGGCAGAACGGCGGGAATGAATTTCTGGCCACCAAAGCCGGGGTTCACCGTCATCAGCAGGATCAGGTCAACCCGGTCAATGACATGGGCGATCACCTCAACCGGTGTCGCCGGGTTGATCGCCACCCCGGCCTTCACCCCCTGATCACGGATCGCGGCAAGCGACCGGTCAAGGTGGTTACAGACCTCGGCATGAATGGTGATAATCTCAGCCCCCGCGGCCTTGAAATCACCGATATAGGGGTCAGGGTTGCTGATCATCAGATGGGCATCAAAGCATTTTTGCGAATGCGAACGCAAATCCCTGATCACCGGCGGGCCAAAGGTGATGTTGGGGACAAAATCCCCGTCCATGATATCAAGATGGATCCAGTCCGCTCCGGCGGCATCAACGGCCGCAACCTCAGCCCCGAGACAGCCGAAATCAGCCGACAGGATAGAGGGGGCAATACGGACAGGGTTATCGGTCATCGGGTCCTCAGATCAGTGTTGCCATATGCACGGCGGTATCAACCATGCGGCAGGAAAAGCCCCATTCATTGTCGTACCATGCCATTACACGGCAAAGCCCGCCTTCCATGACCTTGGTCTGTTCAGCGTGGAAAATCGACGAATGCGGATCATGAATAAAATCCGATGATACCAGTTTTTCATCAGTGTAGCCAAGAATGCCCTTCAGGTTGCCTTCGGCAGCGGCTTTCATGATGCTGTTGATCTCTTCGGCATTGGTCGGGCGTGACGGCATGAATTTGAGGTCAACAACCGATACATTCGGGGTCGGCACCCGCATGGCGACACCATCCAGCTTGCCCGCCAGTTCAGGCAGGACAATACCGACAGCCTTGGCCGCGCCGGTGGTGGTCGGCACCAGGCTCATGGCCGCAGACCGCGCCCTGTAGAGGTCCTTGTGGCTGTTATCGAGCAGTCGCTGATCAGTGGTGTAGCTGTGGATCGTGGTCATGAAACCCTGATCAATACCGATATTTTCCTGCAGGACACGCGCCATCGGGGCCAGGCAGTTGGTGGTGCAGGATGCATTGGATACAACGTGATGATCGGCTGTCAGTGCATCGTGATTGACCCCGTAGACAACGGTCAGGTCAGCGTTTTTGGCCGGGGAAGAAACCAGCACCCGCTTTGAGCCACCCTCAAAATGGGCGGCGGCCTTGTCACGGTCATTAAAGGCGCCGGTGCATTCAAGGGCGATGTCGACATCCATCTCACCCCATGGCAATTCGCGGGGGTCACGGGTTGCGGTGATCTTCATGGGGCCACGGCCAGCATCAATGAAATCACTGCCAATGGAAACATCACCCCGGAAACGGCCATGAACACTGTCGTAACGGAGCAGATGGGCGAGGGTTTCGACCGGGGCTGTGCCATTGATGGCCACCACCTCAACATCATCCCTGCCCTCTTCGATAATACTGCGCAGGATCGTTCGGCCAATGCGGCCAAACCCGTTAATAGCAACACGAACTGTCATGCTTTTCCTCAAGATTGAATAGTCGAAATGACCTTGGCGGCAATGGCCGGGGCCGTGATGCCGAAATGATCATAAAGGGCTGGGCCGGGGGCGCTCTCACCAAAGCTGTTCATGCCGACAAAGCCGCCATGATCACCGGTGTATTGCGACCAGCCAAAGCCGCTTGCAGCCTCAACCGCGATGCGCGGGGCATCACCCAGAACCCTGGTTCTCCAGGCCTCATCCTGCTGGTCAAACAGCTCCCAGCACGGCATGGAAACAACCGCGGCATGAACCGAATACTGATCCCGCAGCAGGTCCGCAGCCTCCATGGCGATGCCCAGCTCGGTGCCGGTGGCCATGATGGTGGCATCACGCTTGCCCGGCGCTTCACGGAGGATATAACCGCCCTTCATGACCATGTTTTCGGTGCCGTTTTCCTGCCTCAACGTAGGGGTCCCCTGACGCGACAGGGCCAGCACCGATGGGGCATCCTTGATCGACAATGCAGCCTCCCAGGCCTCGGCAACCTCAACCGCATCACCCGGGCGGAACACCATCAGGTTGGGGGTTGCCCGCAACATGGCGAGGTGTTCAACAGGCTGGTGGGTCGGGCCATCTTCACCCAGGCCAATGCTGTCATGGGTCATGACATAGACGACCCGCTGTTTCATAAGGGCAGAAAGCCGGATCGCCCCACGGGCATAATCGGTGAAAACAAGGAAGGTCCCGCCATAGGGGATCATCCCGCCATGCAGGGCCATGCCGTTCATCGCCGCCGCCATGCCGTGTTCACGAATACCGAAATGGATATAGCGGCCCCGATATTTGCCCGGCGTGACCGGAACCATATCGCCGGTGCGCGTCAGGTTGGAGCCGGTGAGGTCAGCCGACCCGCCGATGGTGAGATCGGTTGCCGCGTTGATCACCTCAAGCGCTTTCTGGCTTGACTGGCGGGTGGCCAGTTTCGGCGCATCATCCTTGAGCTGCTTGCGATAGGCCTTGAGCGCACGGGTCAGTTTTGGCGGCAGATCGCCTGAAAGTGCTGCCTCAAAACGCTTGCGCTTGGGGGAGGCTGCCAGCCGCGCATTCCAGGCATTGTATTCATCAAGGCCCCGCTCAGCCGCGGCGGCCCAGCCATCAGCAACATCATTGGGGATGACAAACGGGGCATGCTCCCAGCCCAGTGCCTGCCGTGTGGCGGCGATTTCATCATCACCGAGCGGTGCGCCATGGGTCTTAGCCGTCCCCGCCAGATTGGGGGAGCCAAAGCCAATGGTCGTCTTGCAGGCAATCAGTGACGGCTTGCGGCTGGCCATGGCGGCGTTGATCGCATCACGGATCTGGTCATGATCATGCCCGTCGACCGACAGCACCTGCCAGCCCGCAGCACGGAACCGCGCCAGCTGGTTCATCGATGTTGACAGGTTCGTTGCCCCGTCAATGGAGATGGAATTGTCATCCCAGAAGACCGTCAGGCGACCCAGTTTGAGGTGACCGGCAAGGTCAATAGCCTCATGACTGATGCCTTCCTGCAAGCAGCCATCACCGGCGATCACCCAGGTCCGGTGATCAACAAGCGAGGCACCGAATTTAGCCGCCATCATGCGTTCGGCCAGCGCCAGCCCGACCGATGTTGCCAGCCCCTGCCCGAGCGGACCGGTGGTGGTTTCAATACCCTTGGCGACACCGTATTCAGGATGCCCTGCGGTGATGGAACCGAGCTGGCGGAAATTGCGCAACTGGTCCATCGTCATGTCATCATAGCCAAGAAGATGGTTGAGCGCGTAATGCAGCATTGAGCCATGGCCCGCCGACAGCACGAACCGGTCACGGTCAGGCCAGGACGGGTCAGCAGGGTTGATCCTGATAAAATCGGAGAACAGCACCGTTGCGACATCCGCCATTCCCATGGGCATTCCGGGGTGGCCGGATTTGGCGGCCTGAACGGCATCCATGGAAAGAAAACGGATAGCATCGGCCATCTTGCGGGACAGTGAGGGATTGTTGGAGCCAGTCATGATTTTCTCTTGCCTGCGGGCCAGAATGTAGAGGCGAGTTGGCAGGGCCTTGGCGGCACCCACCGGAAAAGTATCCCTTCATAGCAACTACGCCCGCATCCTTCAACAAAAAGGGCCAGTGGAAAAGAAGGGCCAGTGGA
>CENJ01072338.1_pt1 | contig 11785 bp, 15 predicted proteins | sample 356161 | NCBI WGS metagenome assembly CENJ01 (sample SAMEA2619531, study PRJEB7988) | marine metagenome | biome: marine biome (ENVO:00000447); feature: surface water layer (ENVO:00002042); material: "saline water (ENVO:00002010), including plankton (ENVO:xxxxxxxx)" | depth 5 m
GCTGGCTTGCTCGACCCGGTCTTGGCGTGGATGCCATAGCGCCACGGGCACGGCTTGGGGGCAGGCCCGCAGCGCTGGTATGTGCACCTTCTCGCCAAAGCCCAGACCAGCAACGGCAACTCCAAGGGGGCGTGGAGCGCTCATCAAGCCAAACCCTCCAGCTGAGCTTCTTGGCAAACCTGCTCCATCACGCTGGAGATCAAGGCGTCTTCGGAGGCAATCTCCCAATCGGCCTGAAGCTTGGGCAGGCCATTGACTTGCAGATCACGAAAGCGCTGGCTTCCGCACTCAATCGCCATCACATACAACTGGCCGGATGGATTGGGTTTGTCATCGGTGGCCGCTGGCGTGAACCGGCTGAGCACGGTGAGCTCACCGCGGCGGTTGAGCCTGAGGCTGCCTTTGTCCCACCACTGTTGGCCTTCCTCAGTGGCCGGCACTTCGATCCACTCCACTGGTCCGGCCCAGGCGGCTGGCCCGGGTGCCAGGAGCAGGATCAACAGCAGCAGCCACGACAGCAGCCGGGAGCTCATGCCGAGACAGCTGCTGGTTGTTGGTGCATTTGCAGCAAGCTCGCCAGTCGGCTGCGCAGCTGGGTGCGCGGAATGATGGCGTCAACAAACCCGTGGTCTTGGAGGTATTCGGCGGTTTGGAAGTTGTCGGGCAGTTTTTCGCGCAGAGTTTGCTCAATCACGCGGCGCCCGGCGAAGCCAATCAAGGCTTTGGGCTCGGCCAAGATCAGATCGCCCAACATGGCGAAGCTGGCGGTCACACCACCGGTGGTGGGGTGGGTAAGCAGCGGGATGTAGAGCAGTTTTCTAGACCGGTGCCGCTCCAGCGCGCCGGAGATCTTGGCCATCTGCATCAAGCTCAACATGCCCTCCTGCATGCGGGCACCACCGCTGGCGCACACCACAAGCACAGGCAGCTGTTGCTCGGTGGCCGTTTCGATTAAGCGGGTGATCTTCTCGCCCACCACCGAGCCCATGCTTCCGCCCATGAAGCGGAAATCCATCACCGCCAATGCAATGCCTTGGCCTTCAATGGTTCCGGTGCCGCAGACCACGGCATCACGCAGACCCGTTTGGCGTTGGCTATCGCGCAGACGATCGGCGTAGGCGCGGCGGTCTTTAAAGGCGAGCGGATCGGTGGGGCTGAGTTCACCATCGACGGGAATGAAGCTGCCGGGATCCAGCAAAATCCGCAGCCGCTCTTCGCTGTGAATCCGGTGGTGATAACCGCAAGACGCGCAGACACTGGCATTGGCAATGAGGTCTTTGCGGTAGACAACCTCGCCGCATTCCGGGCATTTGCTCCACAGGCCATCACCCTCATCGGGCTCCGGCGTTGGACGCAACGCGGGAGCCGTCTTGCGGCGATCAGCAAACCAGTCGAGCAGCGACAAACGACAATCCTCTGATGGGGACCATTAAAAGCCCATGGGCCCCGGGTTGATCAAGAGGGCCCAAAGGGCGTCACAGGCCAACCAGCTCAGCAGCCCGCCAACGGCCAAGAAGGGCCCAAAGGGAAAGGGTTGCTTGGGACCTAGCAAGCCGCTGAGCCGGCCAGTCAAGCCAAAGGCGGCGCCCAAAACCACTGCAACAGCGCAGGCCACGGCCAGTCCTTGCAAGCCGAGCCAAGCCCCCAGCAGGGCCGCCAGCTTGGCGTCACCCAAACCCAGCGCCGGGGCCCCAAGCAGTTTTTCGCCCAGGCCGCTGATGCCTTCAAAAATCAGCAGTCCGGTGGCGGCGGCCACCGAATGCCACAGCAACAGTTCAGTTCCGAGGCCAAGCCACCAGCCCGCTAGCGCTGAGAGAGCTAGGCCGCTGATCACACCCCAACGGCACAGCGGTTCAGGCAGGCGCATGGTGCGCAGATCGATCAGGGCCAGCGGCAGCAACAAACTCAGCAGCAGGCCCCCTGCCAACAGGTTGGGGAATGGGTCTAAGGGGCCGAAGCGTCCAACCCCCGGCTGGGCGAGCAGCACCCAGAGCCCACCGCTGAGCAGCTCAATTAAGGGGTATTGAACGCTGATCGGGCCATGGCAGAACTGGCACTGGCCGCGCAGCAGAACCCAGCTGAGCACTGGGATGTTGTTGGTCCAGGGCAGGTCATGGCCGCAGCGCGGGCAGTGGCTGCCGGGCCACACCACGGATTCACCGCGCGGCAGGCGCCACACCACAACGTTCAGAAAGCTGCCGATGCAGAGCCCCAGCAGCAGGGCGAGCAGCATCATCGCCGTTGGCGCAGCCGGCCATGGGTGCGGCGGCGCAACAAGTCGAGCTCTAGAAACTGCTCCTCAGGGAGCAAAACGGGTGGCTCAAATATCACCCGGCCACTGAAGTTTCGGGTTTCAATCACAACCCCGAGCGGCTCTACGCGAGCGCCATAACGCTCCAAATGAGCCAGATAAAGCTGACGGCCAACACTCAGCAATCGCGACAGTTGATCCGGTGACCATCGCGCTGGACCCGGATCGATCGACGCCTGGGCGCCGCGTATTGCGAATGAGGGCATGCTCACGCCCTCAAATTAGCTGCAACGCAGCAAAAGTTCAGGCCTGGGCGCGCTTTTCCTCGATCATGCGGTGAATGATCGGGGTCAAGATCAGCTCCATGGCGAAGCCCATCTTGCCGCCGTTCACCACGATGCTGGTGGGGCTCGACATGAAGGAGTCGTGGATCATGTTGAGCAGGTAGCTGAAATCAATGCCCCACTTCTCGCGAGCTCCCTTGCGGAAGTGGATGATCACGAAGCTCTCATCGGGAGTCGGGATGTTCCGGCAGATGAAGGGGTTGGAGGTGTCCACCGTGGGCACCCGTTGGAAGTTGATGTCAGTGCGGCTGAACTGCGGGCAGATGTGGTTGATGTAATCCGGCATGCGGCGCAGGATTGTGTCCACGATCGCTTCAGCGGAATAACCGCGCTCGGCGTTGTCGCGGTGGATCTTTTGAATCCACTCGAGGTTGGTGATGGGCACCACGCCCACTAACAAATCCGCCAGGGACGCCACGTCGTAGGTGTCGCCCACCACGCCGCCGTGCAGGCCTTCGTAGAAGAGCAGATCCGTGCCGCTGGGGATGGGCTCCCAGGGGGTGAATTGACCGGGGTCGAGGTTGGTGCCGAGGCGAGCGTTGTGCTCAGCAGCTTCTTCAGGGCTGTGCAGGTAGTAGCGCTTTTCGCCGCCGCCAGATTTGCCGTAGGTGCGGAACAGCTCTTCGAGCTTGTCGAACAGGTTGGCTTCGGGGCCGAAGTGGGAGAAGTTCTCGCCAGCAGCCAGGGCATTGGCCATGGCCTCCTTCATCGGCATCCGCTCGTAGCGGTGATAGCTGTCGCCCTCCACCACAGCAGGGGTGATGCCCTCGCGAGCAAAGATGTGCTCAAACGCCCGCTTCACAGTGCTGGTGCCAGCTCCGGAGGAACCGGTGACGGCAACGATCGGGTGGAGGCTGGACATCAACTACGGCACGTGCTCGGGGGAGTTTGCCATGAAGCCCCCCCGTTGGTTCAGCCCAGGGCTTTGAGCAAGGCCTCACCCATGGCTTGACAGCCCACGGCGGTGCAGCCCTCGGCCATCAAATCGCCGGTGCGCAGCCCCTGGGCCAGCACTGTGTCAACGGCTTTTTCAAGGCTGGCGGCAGCGGCTTCTTGCTTCAAGCCAATGCGCAGCATCATCGCCGCTGACAACACCATGGCCAGCGGGTTGGCCTTGTCCTGGCCAGCGATGTCAGGGGCGGAGCCATGCACCGGCTCAAACAGCCCAGGCCCATCACTGCCCAGCGAGGCCGAGGGCAACATGCCGATCGAGCCGGTGAGCATGGCGGCTTCATCGCTGAGGATGTCACCAAACAAGTTGCCAGTGAGCAGCACATCGAACTGCCGCGGGGCCCGCACCAATTGCATCGCGGCGTTGTCCACATACATGTGGCTCACCTCCACGCCGCTGTAATCGCTGGCCATGGCATCCACCCGCTCACGCCAGAGCTGGCTGACATCGAGCACATTGGCTTTATCAACCGAGCACAGCCGTCCGCTGCGCTGGACAGCCAGGTCAAACCCAACCCGCGCGATGCGATCGATTTCGCTGCTGCTGTAGGTCATGGTGTTGAAGCCGCGTTCCTCGCCGCTGTCGGTGGTGACGCGGCCCTTGGGCTGGCCGAAATAGATGCCTCCGGTGAGCTCCCGCACCACCATCAGATCGACGCCGCTGATCACCTCTTCGCGCAGGGTGCTGGCGCCGATCAACGCCGGCACGATCTTGACGGGACGCAAATTCGCGAAGAGCTCCATGCCCGCGCGCAGGGCCAAGAGGCCCGATTCCGGCCGTTTGGCGCGCGGAAGGTTGTCGTATTGGGGACCACCGATGGCGGCCAACAGCACGGCATCGGCCCCGCGGCAGGCCGACAGGGTGCTGGCCGGTAGCGGTTCACCGGTGGCATCAATGGCCGCACCTCCCACCGGTTGTGGGTCAAAGCTGAGGCTGAAGTTGTGCTGTTGGGCGACCACCTCGAGCAACCGACGGGCCACGGCCGTGATCTCCGGGCCGATGCCATCACCGGCCAGCAGAGTGATGCGATAGCTGCTCATCAACGCCTGAACGTCCAGGCGCTGAACCTACTGTCCGGCTTTCTCCTCGCTCAGGCGCCGCACGGTGCGGGCCATTTCCGGCAGCTTGTTGAAGGCGGCTGAGCAGCGCAGCCAGAGGCGGTTGGGGATGGCGGGGTAGCCGCTCACCACTTCACCGGCAGCGATTTCCCCATGGATCCCTGACTTGCTGGAGGCGATGGCGCGATCGCCCACGACAGCCCGATTGGCCACACCGACTTGGCCGGCCAGGATGACGCCATTGCCGAGGCGGGCTCCACCGGCAATTCCCACCTGCGAGGCCAACGCACAGCCCTTGCCGGTCACCACGCCGTGACCCACCTGCACCAGGTTGTCAATTTTGGTGCCGGCGCCGATGCGGGTTTCACCCACCGATGGTCGGTCGATGGTGCTGCCGCAGCCCACCTCCACCAGATCTTCCAGCACCACTTGGCCGGTTTGGGGCATCTTGCGCCAGCCGCTGGCGGTGGGCACAAAGCCAAAGCCCTCCGATCCCACCACGGCATTGGAATTCACCACACAGCCTTGGCCCAAACGGCTGCCCGGATGCAGCACGGCATTGGCGTGAATGGTGCAACCAGCTCCCAGTTGCACATCGGCGTAGAGCACAGCGCCCGGATGCAGGGTGCTGTCAGCTCCGATCACCACATCAGCTCCAACCACGACCCGCGGGCCAATGTGCACACCAGCGCCGATTTGAGCGCTGGGGTCCACCACGGCGGTGGGATGGATACCCGCCGCAGGCTTGGCTTCGGGATAGAGCTGCTCGAGGGCCTCGGCAAAGCCCAGCCGTGGGTCTTTGAGGGCTACCCAGGCAATCCCAAGCTGGGTGGCTTGCTGCTGAAGTTCGGCGTTACAGGGCAGCAGCAGCGCTGAAGCCCCTGTGCTGCTCAGCGCTTTGCTGAGGGCATTGTCTTTTTCCAGAAAACTGAGCTGGCCCTTGCCGGCTTGATCGAGAGCCGCTGCACCCTCGAGGTCCGGGTCTGAGGCGAGATGGATCTCCGCTCCGTCTGCACCGCTGAGGCTCTCCAGTAGGGCGCTGAAGCGGGGCATGCCGGTGTGGTTTAAGGGGGCGGCGGGATCGTAGGCCGACTCAGGTGAGCTGTGATCACCATCTGATCGCGGTGGACCACCACGCCCTGCACCTGATCACTGCTGCAGCGGCTTAAGCCACGGGCCAATTCCTGGCCGCTGCTGTTGCAGATGCGAACGGGTTGTTGCGCCTCAAAGGAACCTTCGATGCTGCTCACCCCAACGGCCAACAGCGATCCACCCTGCTCGATGAGGGCCTTTTCAGCGCCGGCATCAATCACCACGTCCGCTTCAGGCACCAGGGCATGGGCCAGCCAGCCTTTGCGATCTGGAATCGGTTCGGAACTGGGTAAAAAGCGGGTGCCATGGTCACCACCACCGAGCAACTCACGCACCACAGCTGGGTTGCGTCCATTGCCGAGGCGAACCTGGATGCCGCTGGCGGTGGCGATGCGGGCTGCCGCCAACTTGGTGGTCATCCCACCGGTTCCCCAGCGGCCACCATCACCGGCGGCGGAGTCGAGGGCATTGAGTTCATCGAGGTCGCGCACCTCCCGAATCGGCCGGGCGTTGGCGTTGGCTTTGGGATCAGCCGAATACAGCCGATCGACATCGGTGAGCAACAGCAACTCATTGGCGCCAATGGCGACGGCAACCAGAGCAGAGAGGGTGTCGTTGTCGCCAAAACGGAGCTCTTCGGTGGCGAGGGTGTCGTTCTCGTTGATGATCGGCAGCACATCCCAGTCCAGAAGCTGCAGAAGGGTGCGGCTCGCCTTGATGAACCGCCGCCGTGAGGCCAGATCACCACGGGTGAGCAGCACTTGGGCCACGGTTTGACCATGGGGCCGAAACACAGCGTCGTAGCGCGCCATCAGTTGGCCTTGGCCAATGGCTGCTGCCGCCTGCAGCTCCTCCACCAGTTGCGGCCGCTGCGCCAAGCCCAGTTCATTGCAGCCCAAACCAACAGCGCCACTGGTGACCAGCACCAGGCGAGTGCCGCGCTGCCTCTCGGCGCTGAGGTTGGCGGCCAGCGCCTGCAGAAACTCATCACCAGCCCTCAGCAGGCTGGTGCCCACCTTGACCACCAGGGTGCGCTGCGTCACTGGGGCAGACCGCTATCCACGCGCGCTCCGCACCAGCGGGCGAGGGTGCGCTCTCCGCGTTGCAGCCGGTCGTTGTGTGAAGCACGGCCGCTGACACCAATGGGTTGCACCAGCACGGTGAACAGTCCCAATCGGTTGCCGGCCAGAACATCGGTGAACACCCGATCGCCGATCAGGGCCACCTGCTGCGCCGGCAATTGCAACTGCTCCAACACCTGCCTCAGGGGGCCGCGCCGCGGCTTGCCGGCACCAGCGGTATAAGGCAACTCAAAGCTGTTGGCAACGGCTTCGATGCGCCGGCGGCTGGGGTTGTTGCTGAAGAGATGCAAACGGAACTGTTGGCGCGCGTCGTGGACCCAACGCACCACCCGTTCGGGCAGCACCTGGCTGTGGCGGGGAAGCAGGGTGCAATCCACATCGAGCACCAAGGATTCAATGCCGCGATCGCTGAACACCTCCAGCGGCAGATCGCAGAGTGTGCCTTGGGGCGCCCAGCTTGGTTCCAGCAGCCGCTTGAGGTTCAATCCTGGCTCTCCCGCTCCTCCAGTTCGGCCTCGATTCGGGGTTGGATCCGCTCAAATTCATCGCCCTGCACCAGCTGGGCATGGCCGTTCTCCATCCGCGCCACCACAAAGAAGGGGTCCAAGGGGATGTAGAGGCCGTATTCCTGTTCAGCAACCAGAAAGCTCACCAGCAGCTCATAGGTTTCGGCGTCGTCATCGTCGTCATCGTCGGCGTCCACGTCGAGTTCTTCGGGGTCGGGCTCATCCAGCTCACCGGCCACGGTCAAGGTCACGGCCGAGCGCACCAAGCTGAGCTCATGCTCTTGCAGCACCACCTCGGCGGTGGAGAGCACCGGTTCACTGGCACTGGCGGGCTCGATCAGCTCTGGCTCGTCGTCATCGGAGAGACGAAACAGGCAGACGGGGGTGTCCACCGGGGTGAGCAAGGCGTAGTCGTTGCCATCGAGGGGGATGAGTTGCTCGAGAAAGCAGAGCAGTTCTTGGCCTTGCCCGTCTTTGACATGGACCGTGGGCACATCACCACTGCCACTGATCGGGGGTTGCTCGCTCATCGCCGCTTGGGATCCGCCTCCAGCTTCCCTTACCGCATACGGGCTGTCAGTGGTTAGGGCCCGAGGCGGGGACAGGTTCCGGTCCGTCCTGCAGCCACTGCTGAAGCAACAGGGCAGCAGCGGCACTGTCGAGCCGCCCGGTGCGATCCCCATGCAGGCCGTGCTGTTCGGCGGCCGCCCAGCTGCTGGAGTGCTCATTCACCCAGGCCACAGGCAAGCTCAAGCTTTGGGCGAGTCGTTCGCCATAGCGCCGGCAATGCTCGGCTTGGGGCGTGAAGGCCCCGTCGGGGTCCAAGGGCAGGCCGACCACCAGCGCCAAGCAGCGGCGCTGCTCCACCAGGGGTTTGAGCTGCTCCAGGTCCTGGTGGAAGCGGCCTCGCTGCAGGGCCGGTAGCGGCGTCACGCTCAGTCCGAGCGGATCGCAACCGGCCAGGCCAATGCGGCGCCGGCCCACATCGAGCGCCAAAGCTGAGCGGGCTTGCGGCGGCTGCTTCAGCGCCAAGGCATCGCCCCGGGCACTGGGCGACCAGGCTGCAACTGCCCCACCAAACGCTCCAGGGTGCGGCTGGCCAACTCCCCAACCGCGGGGCTTTCTTGGCGGCGCCAAAGGCTGCGGGCCAGCACCAACTCCTCTTGCAGAGCCTCGGCGCCTTGGCTTTCCAGCCAGGCCATGCCGGCCTGGTTGCGCACTTCGCAGCGCAGGCTGATGGGCCAGTGGGGTTGGCAACTTTGACGCAACAACTCAGCGAGCGGCGGCCCCATCAGTTGGCTCCAAGCTGGGTGCAAGCTCAGCTCCACCTCCACACCATCGCTGTTGCTGCGCTTGAGCAGCCGGGCTGCTGCAACGGCTTGGTGACGTTGGCTGTCGACCAACAACAAGCTGCCGCTGCGCGCATCATCGAGTAGGTCTTCTCGGCGTAGATCCTGCATTTGACGCAGCAGGCTGGGGGTGGCGGAGAGCTCAAGTTGCAGCAACAGAGCGCTGTTGGTGCTGTTGAGCGTCTCGAGCTTGAGCTGTCCTGGTAGTTGCTGGCAGCTCTGCAGGTGTTCAGCACTGCTCAGGCGCCACACCTGCTGCTGTTGCAGGGTTTGGAAGCCCTGTTCGCGCAGGGCCGCCAGCACGGGGGTGTCATGGCTGCCGGCGCGGGCAATCCAGCTGAGGGCGCCAGGCACCCGTTGAATCACCTCACGAATCAGCAGGATCGTGGTGTCGGTGCGGCTTTGCACCTCGTCTTCCAGCAGCAGCTCATCGATTCGCCAGCAGGTGCCGCGGCGGTTGCAGGGCTCCGCCACCAGCAGGCCAGCGAGGCCACCTGAGGGATGCAAGGCCACCAGGGCCACGGGCGGCGAGCTGGCGGCTCGGTTGATCAGATTGTTCAGTCGTTGCGGCCACCGCTGAAGCAGCAGGTGCTGCAGCCGAGGGCGTAGGGGCTGCCAGCGGGCACCTTGAAGCAGCGCCAGGTGTTGGAGACCCAGCGGTTGCAGCTTCAGCAGTTCGCACTGAGGGCCAATGGCCATCGCGCAACCCTTCCTGCCTGGATGCTATCGACGTTCTGCCGACTGCGGACGCACCACCACCAACGGAGTGCGTTGGTTGGCATTGCCGGCCGGATTGGGCCGCAGTGCCCGCTCCAGCAGGGCCTCATCACAACCTTGGCTGGAGGCCAGCACCTTGACCCGGCCGAGATCATTCACATCCACCACGGCGACGCCATGGCCAAGTGAGGCGGCCAGCTGCTCAACCAGTTCTTGGCTGCGTTCGGGACCCAGCACGATGGTTTGGTCGTAGGGGGGCGTTGAGCCGGTGACGTCGTCGATCAGCCGCGCTTGCTCGCCGGCCAGTCGGTAGAACCAGCCCTTGCTGCCCACCAACTTCAAGGCGGTGCCAATCAGCCAAGCCATCAGAACCCGGGCCGGGCCCACTTGATCGATCAGGGTTTGTAGTCCGCAAGCTGTGGCCAGGCTGCTGGTGGGGTGGAAGATGCGGCAGAGCTGGCGCGCCAGGCCAGAGACCTGAAGTTGGGAGGGGTGCTGATAGCGGCCCTGCATCACCGCTAAGGGGCTCTCGGCCACGGTGAGGATGTCGCCGCTTTGCATCACCGCAGCGCTGTAGCGGCGCAGCACGGTTTCGACATCGTCAAGGCGTCCTAGGAGGTGGGTGCGGACCGGCAGCACCTGGCAGCCATCGCCGGCATTCCAAACCGCATCGCTGGCCGTGAGCCGTTCGGGGTGGCGCAGTGGAACCAGGAAGCCGTCGCGGCGCAGCAGACGACCAAAAGGTCCGTAGTTCCACCAGTGCACGTCGACCCAGAGGGTGTCGAGCCGCTGCTCGAGATCAAGACCCTGCAGTTCAAAGCTGATCGTTGCTTGCGTGCGCTTGTGGCCCTTGACGATGTAAGCGAACCAATAGCCGTCGTCGCGGGCCTCCTCATCGGGGTGTTGGGGCGTGATGCGGCTGGTGATGGCGACATCAGCGAGATCACACCGGCCGAGCAGGGTGGGCACCACGGTGAGCTCGGGAACGAACACCTCCATGCGCTGATGGGAGTTGCTGATCTCAACACTCCCCTCCACAAACAGCCGCCCATTGCGCTGCTGCACACTCCAGTTCTGCGGTTTGACCTGCAGAGGAGAACGGGGCCTTAAGCGGTGACGCAACTCCAGCCACAGCAGCGTCAGACCAAAAATCAGTAGCGCCACCAACAGCACGGAGAACAGCGAGCAGAGCGGTGAGTTCATCCGGTGGTGGCATTGCATTGCTGGCCGGAGGGTACCCGCTCCGGGCCAACGTTCCTAGCTTGTGAATGCGTGCAGCTTCGCCATGGCCCATCCCAGCGTCACCGCCTTCGTTGAACAAGCGTCAGGTAGCGACTCGCTGAAGCAGCGTTTGCAGTCGGCCGATCTCAGCGAATTGCTTGCGATTGCTCGCGAGCACGATTTGCACATGGGTGAGGCGGATGCCCTCTACGCCCATGCCAAGCACGGCATGGAGCTCTGGGGTGTTGGGCACGAGATTGAGGCTCCCAAGCAATCCCCCAGTGCTCCAGTGGGCGCGCTGCTCGATCAGATCAAGACCAGCCCTGAGCTCAAGCAGAAACTTGAGAGCGCGGATTTAGAGCAGTTGCTGAGCATGGCCAAGGCCCACAACGTGGATCTCGGCCACGCCCAAGACCTCTACGACAAAGCTCGCGAGCAGTTGGAAATCTGGTGAGCCGAGCTGTTCACGTGGATTTAGTCCAACAGCGTTAGACCGCTTACAGCTCCCTTCGCTCACCATGAGCCAGGCCAACCTGGATCGTTTCTTGCAAGAGGCACGGACCAACACCTCTCTGAGTGACCGCATGAAAGAGGTGCGTAGCCATGACGAGCTGATCAAGCTTGCCGCTGAGCATGGTCATGAACTCAGCAAGCCAACGGTGATGCGGCATCACTTCCACCGACTCGCCGGAATGAGTGACAACGAGCTTGCGGATCTCGGTCACGACGTCTTCGACCGGAACTTTTCTGATGTCTTCATCGGCTCTTTTATCTAAAAACGCAATCAGCTGCTGTATCCGCTGTTGATCTCGTTGAAGCTGCTGCTGGAGCGCTCGGCCTGATCGCTTGGCAAAGCAATCCCTGTGGCGTCCGACAGGGCTTTTTCAATGCTGCCCACATCCATGCGGCCATCCACGTCGTAGAGCACCTTGCCGCCTGAGCTCAGCACCAGGAGCTGCGGAACTGTGCCGCGCCAATAGTGGGAGGGATCGCTTGGCGGAGCCTTGGGATCCACGCTGTAGGGATCAGTGGTCAAGGCAATCACTTCGGTGACCCGTCCCCAGCGTCCGTCGAGATCGGAGAGCAGGGGGGCGAAGTCTTTGCTGGCGGCACTGTCATCGAGATAGAAGGCCAGCAGGATCGGCTTGTCTCCATCGAGGGCGTTTGCCAAGCTCAGCCGGGGAGGTACCAGGGCGCCATCACCGGCGTAGAG
>CENJ01029319.1_pt1 | contig 11780 bp, 8 predicted proteins | sample 356161 | NCBI WGS metagenome assembly CENJ01 (sample SAMEA2619531, study PRJEB7988) | marine metagenome | biome: marine biome (ENVO:00000447); feature: surface water layer (ENVO:00002042); material: "saline water (ENVO:00002010), including plankton (ENVO:xxxxxxxx)" | depth 5 m
CCCCCTCGACACGTTGGCCGGTTTCTCCCGCTTCGCTCTCGTTCATATCCGCAAAGCCGGTCTCAAGTACCGTGGACTGTTGGTCCGTGACCGCAGTGGGTGGCGTGAAGACGGGGAACCCTGACTGGCTCGTCGCTCCGGCGTCTTTGGCTGTAAAGACCAGAGAATTCGGCGAGACGGCGGTATCTAAACTCACCGTGTAATTAAAATCCCCGTAATCCGCGTGATTCAAGATCGCGTCTCGAATCTCCGTCGCGGCGACGGCCCCATCGCTGTAGCTCGTATAGTCGAGCGCTAGGGTGGTCACGCCGTCGGAGACAATACCGCCAGTGTTCTGATAGTCATTGAGCGAGGTGCCCAAACGAACGCTAAATTGGCTGTTGCCGTTTACCAGCGAGGCTGGAGGCGTAAACACCGGCTCATCTCCGGCCAGGATCGCGCCAGGTTCCTTGGCTTCAAAGCGCAGGCTCGCGCCATTGACCGACGCGGTATAGTTAAAGTCCTCATTGCCCGACGCCTGATTTATCGCATCGGCGATTTCGCTCAGCGTGGGAGGGTTACTTGGATAGGTGCCGTCCAGGTCGAGTGAAGTCGTGCCGTCGGATACCGAGGCTGAAGCACCGGTAAAGCTACTCAATGCGGCGCCAAGCTGAACATCGAACTTTGCCGTAATGTCAACTGGTCGGTTGGCAGAAGCAAAGACTTCCAGACCATTACGGTTTTTGCCCAGCTGGCGAGAATCGCTCACGTTGACCATAGTTTGTCGGGCATCACCCAGATAGCTGACCGTGCCGTCTTCCGCCTTCACAAAGGCGGATAGCTCTGTCTTGCCGCCAGCAAAAATCGAATTGCCGTTCATATCCCGAGTATTGGCAATACTCAGCAGCTCGTCACGTAAACTCTCGACTTCCACGGCCACGATTTGCCGGTCTTCAGCAGATAGGGTCGCATTAGCGGATTGAATGGCCAGGTCTTTAATGCGAACAAGGATGTCTGCACTGTTGGTCAGAACCGTCTCTTCAAGCTGATAGCGATCTTTGAGCTGACTGATCAATTCACCATAGGTTTCATTTTTCGCGATCGCACGGTCCAGGTTCTCGATGGCGCTGACCTTTCCTGGGTTGTCGCTGGGCCGAACAATTTCTTTACCCGTGGACAGCTGTTCCCGGGTTTTAGCGACCTGTGCCTGGTTTTCCTGCATGCTTGTCAGAGATCGCTGGAAGTGAAGGGATGTTGAAATTTTCATCTCTGTCGCCGATTAGAGTCTAAGAATGGAGTCAAATAGCTGGTTAGCCGTTTGAATCAACTTTGCAGATGCCTGATAGGCCTGCTGAAACCGGATGAGGTCTGCAGCTTCTTCATCCAGGTTCACGCCGACCACCTGGTCACGGGCTTCATAGGCCTGGTTGTACACCACCTGCAGCGCCTCTTGGGTCACCTGGGCCTGCCGGGCCGTGCTGCCAGCGCGGTTAAGTAGATTCAGGTAGGACTCGTGCAGGGTGTCATCCTCGCCGAGTACCTTTTGGCTCTCTAGAGCCACTAGCCGCAGCAAATTTTCGTTACTGCCGAATCCGTCCTGGTTGTTATCAATCGTGAATACGTTGCCCGCCTGGGGTTCCCCATTGATATCGATACGCAGCTGCTGATAGTCGATGGATTGATTTTCAACGTAGCTGCGATCTGCCAGAACGGTGCCCGTGGCCACATCCTGAATTTGATATTGGTCTGATGAGGAAAAGACCACCTGCAGCTGAGAGGAGCGCAATGCCAGAGGATTAGCATTTCCGGCAGTATAGGAAGCGCTGAGGTCGGCGGTGTCACCAACGCCGCCCGTCGTGAAGACGATGAGGTCCTCTGACACCTCGCCATCGATCTTAAGCTCCGTATTGAAACCTAAGCGAGCCAAATCTGTGGCGCTACCGGTACTCGATAGCGTGAGCGCTACGGTTTTTTCTGAGGTATCGCCTGATGCTCGGTCGGCCTGAAGAACCACCTGGGCCTGTAGATCCCCGGAAATGTTGGTAAACAACGAAGAGCTGCTGCCGAGCCTAATGGTCTCAGCCTCATTGCCGGCGGTGGTCGCTAGAATCAGGCTGCCATCAAAGTCCAGGCGAGCGGCCACATCGGTGGTGGATGAATGAACATTGATGGCATTCGCAATTTCGCTAGTCGACGCGAAGGGGGTTCCTGAGCCAATCACCTGGGAATTGATGGTCAGGGTGCCGTCCGTTGCCGAAATTTCACTGGCCGGGATACGCACTTCATTGATCGCGCTTGCGGTAAAGGGGATCGCGGACTCGGCAATTTCTCCGTTGAGCCAAGACACTACGTCGGACGTGGTCAAAGTTTGACCTGAAAGCGTGAGGGGGCCCAGGCTCGTGCCGTTGAGCTTCAGGGCGCCGTCCTCTATGACCGTAACGGTTGCACCTGTCGTGTTCGTATAGGCCGGTAGGGGTGCGGCCATCAGGCGCGCCTCAGCAGCGATAGTCGTTGCGCCGTCGTCCCCTACCAAGCCAACGGAAGTCGCGTGAGCGCCCATGGTCCAGGCTTTATCAAGGTAGGCGCTGTCACCATTCAAGTACGTGTCGCTATAGCTTCCATCGGCGATGAAGCCATTCTGTTCCGTCAGCATAACGGCGCGTTGAGCATCGGTGAGCGCGCTCCCGAATAAGTGCCTGCCGTCTCGTGTTAATACCTGTAGCTCGGCGGTGCTGGCAGAGGATTTGCCCAGAGTCATACCGAGATTCTGGGTGCCTGCGGGTACCGTTAGCTTGGCTAGCGAGTAGCTGGTCGCCACCGTCAGCGCCGCGGAGGGGTTGTCGTTATTGACCAAGACCGAAGATAGGTTAGCAATCCCGCCAGGCCGAGCCGGAACATCGAGAATCTGAATGTTGGCATCAGCGGTGCCTGTATTCGACACGCTCTTGGCGATCCTAAAGAGGTCGCCGGCCGCGAGTTCTTGAGCCGTAGACAGCGCCATGCTGATCGAGCGCGCCGGTCTGTTTGACCCCTCGATGGATAAAACGTCGCCATCCTGGGCCTGACCATTGATCTGTATCGATAGGCCGTTCATGGCGATTTGGGGTGGCGAGCCCGAAGAAAAATAACGAAGGCCGCTCTGCTGGTCCTCCGCGAGCCAGGCGCTATCTGCCGCCCGGTAAACCAGGCTGATGGGCCGTAAATTTTCTGCACCGGATTCAAGTATCTGGACGCTTGGGCTTGCGCTGCCCTTAGCCATCCTGAAGTCCGTCACGAACTCGGGCTCACTGACGAACATAGCGCCACCGGGCCTCTCATTCATGTCCATGCCGCGAGCGTGAATTGCGTTCACCTCATCAATGAAAACCTTCGCCAGGTCGTCAAGGTCCGCCATGGCCGGAGCAAGCATTTGATCGCGGAAATTGATTAGACCCCCGAGTTCTCCACCCACAAGGCCCGATAGGTTGATGGGATCAACGAAAGGATTTAGGACTATCTCAGACCGGCTCGGCGTGCCATCAATAAAATTTACGCCTATGGGCGTTGCCTTCAGGCCCTCGACCACTTGGGTTTTGCCATTGTTGCTGCCGATGCTCACGGTGACCGCACCGTTGCTGGCCTCACGGACAGAAACCCGCATGATTGCGGACATGTCGCGCAATACCTGGTCTCGGGTATCCAAGAGGTTGGAGGGCTGCTTGTTGATGTCCGACACTCTTTGCAGATTGCCGTTCACGATCGCAAGCTGCTCGCTCAGCGCGTTAAAGTTTTTTGCCTGCTGCTCACTCTGAAGCTGCGTCTCTAGATCAATGTCGTCAAGCTGAACGGCCAGGGTATTAAAGCGAGAGGCCAGGGTTTGTCCCTCGTTTAGCACTTGGTTACGCAGGATTTCTGAAGAGGCGTCAACGCTCAGCGACCGCATGCTGTCAAAGAAGGACCCCAAGGCTGGCGTAAGGGACGCGTTTTTATTACCAAATACGTTAATTAGGCGCTGGGTCTGCTCGATCAGCGGTTGCTGGGCTTCCAGGTCACTTAAACTCGAACGCAGCGAGGCTTCAATTTGTCCGTCATAAGATCGACGAACGCCGTCTGCTAGGGCACCTGTGCCCAGAAAGAACAGCCCGCTTTTGGTCGGGAGCCCTTCTTCGACGGCCAGGTTCTGGCGAACATAGCCGTCCGTATTCACGTTGGCGATGTTATTGCTGACGACAGAAAGCGCCAGCTGGCTGTTTCTTACCGAAGAGCTACCAATGGAGAGCAAGTCTGTCATTGATCAACCCCCGTCACCGGACGAACGGCTGGCGTACGGTCCAGGGAATAGGTGGCTTGGTCTTGTTTTAGCGCAAAGGACGGTGCCGTCAACGACATGGCCCGCTCTGGGGCCGGCGCAGGTGCCTGCCGCTGGAGCTTGATTTGAGCCTGCAGCGCATCGGCGACGCCGAATACGCCCCGCTTGGCCATAACGGATGAGATTTGCTGATCGAACATGGACTCATAGAGCCGGCCTGCCTGGCTGTCCAGGAGCCCTGAGCGTTGAGTCGCCTCACGCATGGATTTCATCATCATATTGATGAAGATGCTTTCAAACTGCTCTGCTACTTCGGCCGTGACCTGATCAGGGTTGGCCTGGGCCTTGGCGCGAAGCTGCGCCATCGCGTTAAAGTCTAATACGCTTTCTGAGATCGTAGTTTCCGTCATGGCTACTAGATCACCACCAGTTCAGCACGCAGGCTGCCGGAACTCTTGAGGGCCTCGAGAATAGCGATCAATGACGAGGGACTTGCCCCAACCTGATTGACTGCTTCCACGATATCGCGGAGGTCGACGCCAGGCTGAAACAGGAACATTGGCCGTACTTCTTCTTCCACCGTGATCTCGGCATTCTGGACACCCACGGTTTCTCCTGCCGCTGCGCCGCCAAAGACGCCCGCATCCGGTTGGCTTACTTCATTAGTCGCGGAAATGGTGACGGACAGACTGCCTTGGGTCACCGCCGCTGCGGTGACTTTCACGGTGCGACTGATCACCACCGTCCCCGTTCGAGAATTCACCACCACCCGCGCCTTGGGTTCTCCGGGCACGACGTCTAAATTCTCAATCATGCTCAGAAAGCCAACGCGGGCCGGCAAATCCATGGGTGCTAGCACGGCCACGGACCTGGCATCAAAGGCGGAGGCGGTGCCTGCGCCGAATTTTTCGTTAATGGCATCAGAAATCGAGCTGACCGTCGTAAAGTCAGCCTGATTGGCATTCAGAACGATGTACTCAGACTCTCCAAACGGCGTATCAACCGCGCGTTCTACTAGGGCGCCGTTGGGCACTCTACCCGTGGTAGGCACACCGATGCTGACTTCTGAGCCAGCCGCGTCCACGTCGATTCCCGTGGTCGTTAGCGGACCCTGGGCCAGCGCGTAGATTTGTCCATCTGCGCCGCGCAGCTCGGTCAGCACCAAGTTACCGCCTCGGAGGCTGGTCGCAAGGCCAATGGTGGCCACGTTGACATCAATGGTCTGACCCGGCTTTACGAAGGGGGGCAGGGTCGCCGTGACCAAAACAGAGGCCACGTTGTCGAGCTTGGTCTTGTCATAGGCCAGCGTTGTCGCACCGCGCGTAAACAAGTCGTAGTTGGATATAGGCCCGTCTACGTCTACACCCAAGCGGTCCAGCACCTTCTTCAGGCTTTGCGCGGTGAAGGATATTTTATCCTGGTCACCCGTGCCTTGAAGACCAACCACCAGGCCATAGCCGATGAGCTGGTTGGGCCGTGCACCAGCCACGGAGGTCAGGTCCTTGATGCGGTCCGCGAGGACAGGCTGGGCGATTAAGGCCAAGCTGAGGAGCGAGCACTTTAGGGTTCTTGTTATCATTAGAAGGGCCAAATTTTATGAAGGATGTCTGTCCCCCAGGGAATCTGAGCGGCAGAAGCCAGGTTGCCAGAGCCTTGGTAAGAAATTTGGGCATTGGCCAGCCTTGAAGACAGCACCGTGTTATCGGGCTGAATATCACCGGTGGACACTACCCCGAGAATTTGAATGACCTCACTGCCTTCACTGAGCGTGATGCGCTTTTGGCCCTGAACCAGCAGTGCATCATTCGGCAGAACCTGGATCACAGAAGCGGCAACCGCTCCGTTTAGCGAGGCAGCCTGATTGGCGGTGCCTTCGCCCTTAGACTCAATGGTTAGGTCATCGAAGGGCGTCGCCTTAAGCGCTTGCCGGATGTTGTTTGAATCCAGCGTGAACGCTTTTTGTATCTGGAACAGCGGATTGTTGCTGCCTTCCCTTGTGGTCTCTACGCCGGACTGACGCTGAGCCTGGGTGGCCTCAGTAATCACTACGGTGATGATGTCGCCAACCTGGTAGCGCTTCTTAAAGCCGAAGCCGGCACTAGATTGGTTGTCGTTAAAAATCGAACCCGTAACCTGGGTTAGGGTTGGCGGCTGAACCGGAGTAACTGGCGCAAAGGCCGCATCCGCAATCAGGGGCCGTGACGACGAGGCCGCACAACCCGAGCATAGGACGACCACCGTCAGCACTATCGTAGGTAATAAACGTACGCTAATCATGACCATCCCCTAGAGATTGTTGTTAAGGAATCGGAGCATGGAGTCCACTGCGGAGATCGCCTTGGAGTTCACCTCATAGGCACGCTGGGTCTCAATCATGTTTACCAGCTCTTCTACGACGTTGACGTTAGAGGCTTCGAGCATGCCTTGGGCAATCTCGCCAGCACCCTGCTCACCGGGTACAAGAACAATGGGTGGCCCACTGGCCTGGGTTTCACGGAACAAATTCTGTCCCAGAGACTCTAGGCCAGATGCGTTAACAAACCGCGCAATCTGAACCTGGCCCAGCTGCTGATTACCGCCGCCATTGGCGAGCTCAACACTGACCGTTCCATCACCGCCCACCGTGATGCTTGCCGCCTCCTGGGGAATAGCCAGCTGAGGCTGCAGCAGATACCCAGCGGAATTGACCAGTTCACCGTTCTGGGAAAGCTTGAAACTCCCGTCCCTGGTATAAGCCAAGGTGCCGTCAGGCTGAAGAATCTGAAAAAGACCGGGGCCCTCGATGGCTAAATCCAGAGCATTTTCCGTCGCAATCATGTTGCCCTGGCCCTGCATTTTTTCCGTCGCAACAATGCGCGTTCCGGTGCCGAGCATAAAGCCGATAGGCGCGTTGGTGTCTGCTCCGGTCTGACCGCCGGCCTGACGGATGTTTTGATACAACAGGTCCTCGAAAACGGCCCGGTCTCTTTTAAAGCCGACCGTATTCACATTAGCCAAGTTGTTAGAGATCACGCTCATGCGCGTCTGCTGGGCATTCAATCCTGTTTTAGCAACCCAAAGCGAAGCATCCATATTCTTTTCCTAGTCGCTTGGCCCATGACGGCCGTTTAAATTCTTAATCGAAGAGCCTAAACAAGCCGCATCAGCGTATTGTTGGTATCTCCTAAGTCACCCAGCTCTTTCACCAGCTTCATCTTCATCTCGAAGGAGCGAACGCCGTTGATCATACCCACCATGATGTCCATGGCCTTGGCGGCACTGGCTTCAAGCTGTCCGCTCGATACGGAGACCGGTTCACCTCCACCCTCGAAGTCACCCGCAGGCTGCCCGCGAACTTTGAAAAAACCGTCCTGCATTTTCTCGAGCTCCACATTGCTGGCATCACGAAGCATTAGGCGTGCCACCTCTTGGGGTTCTGCTGCCTCCTGGGTGGGGTCCGATGCATACACAACGCCCTCATCAGAAATGCTCAGTAGCTGGTCTGCGGGCGGCACGATGGGCGCGCCTCCGTTATCGAGAACGAGCTGTCCGGAAACCAGGGCAAGTTCACCGCCCTGATTAACCCGGATGTCGCCCCGTCTGGTGAAAACGGGGACACCCTCATTATTCTGAACACCCAGAACCGTGCCGTCGTTGAGGTATATGTCCGTTGCAACCCCGGTCGCGATTCGGCTGCCGGGCGTAAGATCCACAACACCGCTTTCGGTATTACCGGCCAGGTAGCGAGTTTTAAATCCGTCGCCGTCAACTCGATAGGTCTGTAGAGCCATTTGGTAGGCTTTCTTAAACCCTGCGGTGGAGACATTGGCCAGCTCATGCACGGCATTGTGTTCCTGCATGCGCTGGGAGTTAATCGAGGCCACCGCTGTATAAATGCCCTTATCCATCGTTTATGACCTACGACCGAATGTTAATGATGGCGGAGGTCAGGGCCGACGATGTTTCGATGGCCTTTGCGTTCGCCTGGAAGTTTCGTTGGGCGGTGATCAGTCCCACCAGCTCAGTGGTTAGATCCACGTTGGACCGTTCCCGAGCACCTGCTCGAATGGTTCCGAATCCTGCTGTTCCTGCCTCACCGAAGGTAGCGGCACCAGACTTGGCCGAAGACAGGTACGAACTGTCCCCGTTCTGACGCAGACCCTCATTACTGGGGAAGGTGACCAGTACAATCTTGCCTAAAGATTCCTGGGAGCCGTTTGAATAACTCGCGACAACCAGACCGTCGTCTCCAATATCCACACCAACCAGGTCACCCTCTGGTGAACCATCTTGAGACTGGGACTTAACGGCGAAAGCCTGGGAGAACTGGGTCGTACCCGTGTAGTCGATGTTGAGGTTCAAAGCACCACGACCACCTGCCAAGAACACGGTGTCTAGCTGGGCACCGCCGGTGGGTGATACCAGGTTGCCCGATGTATCGAAGGTCAACTCGCCCTTATCGAGGAAGATGGGCGACCATTCTGGCAGGGTGCTGAACCCGTCCGCGCTGGCCGTTTCATTACCAAACTCGTCGATATACTTATTTACCGCAACGTTATTAACGATATCCGCGGACTGGCGGGGTTTGATCCAGGTCGTTGTTGTGCCACGACCAGACTCAATATTCGCCATGCCCCATGTGGCGCTGCCGGATACTTTAATGAACGAGTCGGTGCCAGTGGTTCCGGTTGTAAAAACCAGTCCATTGGAGTCGGGGTCATACTCCACCGTTACCCCGGACACTGTGCTACCCGAGTCAGAGGCCAACTGATTGATGCCCTTTTCCAATTCAATAATGAAACTGTCCAGGGTGTAGCCTGAACTGGTTGGCAGCACCAGCGTACCCTTCACATCGTTGACGGATACCACGAAGGTATTGTTCGAAGCGTCGACTGAGAAGTTGTTGTTGACGTTCACCGCGATGGACGAGCCGCGAGTGATCGCAGGAAGAGACACCACGCCACGGATCGCCTCGTCAGAAGGCAGTTCCGAATACTGGGAGTCTGTCGTGCCGGTGACTTCAAATCCCATAAAGGTAGCGAAATCAACCTGGGCCGTAAGCGTACCGGTTAAATTCCCGTCGTTATCGAGAAGTTGATCACCCGAGGTCGTATCATACTCCGGCACAGAAAAATTCAACGCTATTTGCGAGGTGTCTCCCGTGGTGCCAGAAGAGAAAGAGAAGGTCTGTTGCGCACCGTCATAGGATACGCCCATGCCAAAACGCTGCTCACTCGCCGCTCTGATGAGTTCGCCATTTGGCGTGATGGTCTCACCGTAGAGCCCGTCGGAGTCCACGGCGGATGGGGTAGGCGTCGTTTTGAATAAGTTATTGGTTGAGGCCGAACTCAAGGAGACCGTGTCTGAACTCGATGAAGGCATAAACCTAAACGTTCTCGACGCAAAGTCGTAGGAGACCGTCACTTCACCATTCGTCAGCGTCGCGTCGATCTGGCTTTGAATATCCTCAACAACCGCGTCTACAGTGGCCGTTCTCTGCAACTGCTCCGTGTTGAACGTTGTGCCGAGGTCGACATCAACCGTCGTGGTGCCAGAAGTGTCAGCATAGTTAACCGTAAACGTTTGACTACTCGTGGTGGTTAGATCGAAATACCGATCATCACCAAACTTGACGTTCAGCTGATTCTGGATGAATTGAGCCAGCTCAACGCCGGTGATGTTTCTATTTTCTGATTTGAAACTGGAGAGGTCGACGGTGACCGGGTTCCCGGAATCGTCGATATCCACCGTCATAAAGTTCCGCAAGTCTGCGGCGGTATAGGCCGAGGTTGAAAAATTGAAGCCCTGGTCAGCTGTGAGATCATTGGGCAGCTTTGAACCAACCACGGTAGCCGGAACAGAGGTTCTGACGTCGGTCAGGTCATCCAGGGCGAACTTCTGAGTTTTCCGGTTAACCAGCAGGTCTTCCACCTCTGAAAAAGGCTTCAAAACGCCGTATTTGTTGACATAAACCTCTTCTAAGTTGTCGTCAGTCACCTGCTGTAGCGCCGGGTTAACCTGATCGTCTCCTACAAATACGTAGGTTTGGTACTTGTTAGAAGGCGAGTTTGCAGTCGCGTTCGCGGTCTTAACGTAATAGATCGTTGCTAGATACGAGTTACCCCCCGCGTCATAAACGCTTAGGGCCGTCGACTTGTTATAGGTGTCGGGATTGTTGCGGTTAAAGGGTGCCGTGATGACCTCGGCATCTGAGGGCAGGTTTAGCGCCAATTCAATCTGAGAGGTTTCCAGCGCCTGGCCACTTGTGGATACCGGGATTGCCAGTCTGCTCAACTTTTCAAGGTCCGCCTTACCGGAGGAGTCAACCGCCGCAGCGAGAAGCGCCTGGCCGGATGAGTTCACAACGTTGAACTGCTCATTCAGCACGAAACTACCGTTACGGGTAAAAATGTCCGTCAGTCCGTCAGCTGATTTCAGAGGAAAAAAGCCCTCACCGGAAATCGCCAGGTCAAGCGTGTTGGATGAGAATTCCACGTTTCCCTGGCTGAACTCCTGACGCACCTCTTTAAGAGATACACCCTGTCCAACAACAGACGTCGACTTCTGTAATGGTGATGTGGCGAAGATGTCACCGAAGGAGGCACGGGACTTTTTAAATCCACTGGTACCCACGTTAGCAATATTGTTACTGGTTAAGGCCAGTTCTGTGGTTGCTGCCTTTAGGCCGGTTAGTGAGGTGTAGAAGGACATTAACTATGCTCCAATCTTGTACTTATTCAGAAATTCTTGTGACTTCGGATAGGGCCAGGGTTTGGCCATCCTGTATCTCGACCAGCACCTGTCCCATCTGGTCACTCCAGGAGACGCCGGTCACCCGAGTCTGGGCCATCACCGGTACTGATCTGACGCTGTCTCCACTGACGACCTCAGCCTGGAACAAATAGTCTCCAGCTGGGGCTGCTTCGCCCTGGAAATTGCCGCCATTCCAGGTAAACCCAACTTCTCCGGGCACCTGAGGACCCAGGTCCATGGCGTTAACCACTTGACCCGTGGCCGCATCCACAACCTTGAGCTGAACGTTGTCAGCAACGTCATCGAGCTGAAGATAGGCGGTGACCGGGCTGCCGCCAGGTTGATTCGCCAAAGCACCAGCCGCATAAACATGCTTTCCAATCAGGCTTGCGCCCCGCATGATCTTTTCGCCAGACTGTGCGCTCACAAACTGCTCTAGAGAATCCGACATGCGCGTCGTGGCCTCTAGGCTCGAAAACTGGGCGAGCTGGGCGACGAAGGCTTCGTTTTTCATCGGATCCAGTGGATTCTGATTTTGCAGCTGAGTCGTAAACAGCCGTAAGAAGGCATCGCGATCGAGGTCGGATTCCGGGGCTGGTGCAGCCGCTTCGGCCCGTAAATCCGCTGCCGTACGAATACCTGGGATTATTAATTCATTCATCGTCTGCCTCTACTTCTTAAGTAGATCGACGGTACGCATCATGAGCTGCTTGGCCGTATTCATGGCCTCTACATTGCTCTCGAAAGATCGCGCAGCAGCCGTCATCTCAACCAGTTCATT
>CENJ01151534.1_pt1 | contig 11780 bp, 11 predicted proteins | sample 356161 | NCBI WGS metagenome assembly CENJ01 (sample SAMEA2619531, study PRJEB7988) | marine metagenome | biome: marine biome (ENVO:00000447); feature: surface water layer (ENVO:00002042); material: "saline water (ENVO:00002010), including plankton (ENVO:xxxxxxxx)" | depth 5 m
ACAAGCGGCACAGCAATCAGATAAAAAGCCTCGTCCATCAAGGCGGTGGCGAATACCGTTGCCAAGCTCTTGCCCCACCGCAGGCCGTCGCGTTTCAGGATGACCACGGCTACGGCTGAACCGCCGACAACACTCGGAGTGAGGGCTGAGGAAAGCTCCCACAGCAGGATATTCTCGGTGGCTTGCCGCCACGAAAAGGATTGAAAGGAGAGGATGCGCAAGCGAACGATGTAGCCGATGTCCCGGAGGAGCACGCAGGCGATGACGCCCAGCAAGGCCCAGGTGGAACGCCGGGACCATTCAAACTGTTGGAGCAGGGACCATGAAGTGGTGGCTTCTCCGGTCTGCGGGTCGTTCACCTCGTGATGCGCACCAAACCACACCACAGCCCCAGCAGCGACCGTGCCGATGAGCAAGGGAGCAATCCATTGGGTCCACTTGAAGGGTGCGCCTTCCGCCATGCCCACAAGTTACCTCACACTCAAGCGTAGGCGTGGCTGCCTTCGGAACAATTTTGACACATCTCCAGCGCAGATCGGTTGGAGAAAATCTGCGCGCGAAACGCCTCGTATTCCGGACTGAACCAGATGTCCTTGAATGCCTTTTCCCCGACCGCACCCATGGTGTGATGCGCGTCCTTGTCGAAGCAGCAGGGGACCACCTTGCCGTCCCATGTCATGACACAGCCGTGCCACATGCGCCAGCATTCGGCCGCCAGTGGATTGCGCAAAAACCACTCCCCATTGGGGTTGCGGTCGTAGCGTCGTAGTTCGGGGTCTTCGGTCAGGAGGGGGTGGCCGTCTTCGGGTTGGTCGATTTGAGCGGTTTTGATGACCACCTCATCCACACCGATGCGTTGCGCGTGCTGCTTGATGGTGTCGACCTCGTGCTCGTTGGGTCCTACCACCAAAAACTGCCACACCAAGTGAGGCCCTCGGCCGCCGTTGGCGCGGCGTGCTTCCACCATGTTGCGGGTGCCTTCGAGTACCTTGTCCAATTGCCCACCGACCCGGTAAGATGCATACGTGTCTTGGGTCATGCCGTCAATGCTGATGATCAAGCGGCTGAGGCCGGATTGCACGATTTCGGCACAGCGCTCAGGGCGCAGGAAATGTGCGTTGGTGGACGTCGAAGTGTACAGTCCGTGGGCCGCACCGATGCGGACCAATTCGTTCATGTCCGGGTGGAGGTAGGGCTCGCCTTGGAAGTACAAATTCAAATACACCAAGTGTTGCCCGATTTCATCCAGCACCCGTTTTAAGGTGTCAACTTCAAGCATGCCCGTTGGTCGAGTGAACGACCGCAAGCCCGATGGGCACTCTGGACACCGCAGGTTACAGGAGGTGGTGGGTTCCACGCTTAGGCTCATCGGCCACGCGGACTGGGCTGTGGCGACGCCGCGCTTGTTGCGGCTGTACCCGCGGTAGGCCCGAACGGCGTTGGCCAGCCGGTGCTGGTCGAGGGGCCGGAGTCGGTTCCATCGATCGCGAAACGCTGCGCGGGTATTGCTCCATCTGAGGGCCATACTCAAAGATAGTTCGGTTCGCCGTTCTCGATTAATTTCGTCACATGATTGCACTGGGTGATACGTTAATTTCTGAGGATGTTTTTGACACCCTGTTCGCGTGTGATTTAAAAGCATGCAAAGGAGCGTGCTGCGTCGAAGGAGAAAGCGGTGCGCCGCTGACTGAAGAAGAAGTGGAACGACTGGAGGAGGCGTTTGAAGTGGTCAAAGGCCAATTGCGACCAGAGGCCTTGGCTGTCATCGACAAGGTGGGGCTGTTCGAGATGGATCGAGACGGCGAGTACGTTACGCCCATCATCAAAGGCCGCGAATGCGTGTACGCCACGTTTGATGCCGACGGCACAGCCAAATGCGCGTTCGAAGCGGCCTGGCGAGAAGGCAAATCGGATTGGCCGAAACCCATTTCCTGCCACTTGTACCCGGTCCGACTGAAAGAACTGCAGGACTTCACGGCTTTGAACATCCACCGCTGGCCCATCTGCGACGGCGCCCGAACCTGCGGCGCCAAGGCCAACATCACGGTACTGGATTTTTGCAAAACAGCCTTGATTCGCCGGTTTGGTGAAACCTGGTACGACGAAGCTCAGCTCATCTGGAAAGCATGGAAAGCGCAACAAGCCTGAGGATCATTCGCCGGTTCATGGCGTTTACAATGGCTGCGGCAATTGGGCTTTTATCCGATGGCCCCCGAGCCCAAAATGTGGTGCCTTTGGATGCCTTGAACACCCTGCATGACGAGGTGCTGCTGGGGTGGGACGGCAGGGATTTGTTTTACCGCAGCATCCCGCGGACTTCGGATACTGTGAAGGCGGGGGATTGGTTTTTATCACCAGGCCAGGAATACTCCGCGACACCAGCACGAGGATGGGCGTCGTTCGAAGCATGCCAGCCGATGAACTTGCGGGCTTGGAGCGCCGCGGATTGGCCGGGTATGGGCGAGATACAGCACGTAACCATTGATGCTGATCGGGGGGTGCTCATCCTGAGCGCTTTGCAGCCCGAGGGGGATTTCGATTTGTTCATGGCTCAGCGCTCGGGCAGTACCTGGTCCGAACCAATGCCGCTTGCGGGATTGAATACGCCTGCAGATGAGGTCTTTCCGAATTTCGACAACGGCGCGTTGCTTTTTGCGTCCAATGGCCACCCGGGCCAAGGAGGATTTGACGTCTACTGTTCGGAACGTCGTTCGCATTATGCCAAATGCAAAGGGCTGGGGCATGGTGTGAATACCGCCGGCGATGAGTTGGCAGCGGTACCAGCGGGCGTCCATGCAGACCATGGCTTCTACGTTTCAGCCGTTCGCATGGGCGGGCGGGGCGTGGACTTGTATTGGGTAGGCGCCATGGCCGATGAGGGAGCGGATTGGAAGAAAGAACTAGCGGTGGAGGTCGTGTACCGTCGGGCTCCAGTGGAGTCGGCGTTGTTTGAAGTTCGAGACCGTGCTGGGGCATTGGTTGTGCGTCGTTCAACCGATGGGCAGGGCCGATTGGTCCTTGGGGCGTTGGCTTTGGATGCGGCGTTGGAGGTGCAGGTTAGCATGAAGTCGGGCAGAGCGATTCCAGATGGTGCCATCTGCCACGTTTACGAGCGGTGTGGCCGTGCAGACTGTGGTGGGGCCCACTGGCCTGGATGGAGGCGCGTTCGCAGTTACCGCATTGAAGGTGGGGCTGCGTTTGTTTTCGATTTGCTGCCGTTGGATGCCTTGGAGCGTTGGCCCCGGCCGTCGGATGAGGATGCCGCCCGTTGGCAGAGCGATGTGCCGACGTGCCTGGTGAAATTTGCAACCGCTGAATACATCCTAAGGAGCAGTGCGGAACAGCAATTAAAACAGTGGTTGGACGGCTTGAACTGGACAACACAGTCGGGGCATTTTGAGGTGCGGGGCTATACGGATGCACAGGGAGAGGTGGTACGGAATCAGGTCCTGAGCGAACAACGCGCCGAGCAAACGGCCCGCATGCTGCAGCGCGCTGGGGTCCAGCCTTCGCAAATCCAATGGAGCGGTCACGGTGTGGCTTCCGAAGGCGCCAATGAAGCCGACCGACGCCGGGTGGAAGTACGCTGGGTGGCGGCCGCTGACTGACCGGTTACATTTCCGCTCACAAGGACCAATCCCGGCAGGTGAATTTGTACTTTTGCGCCCATGTTGGTTACCCTAATGCGATCAAAGCTGCACCGGTTGACGGTGACGCAAGCGAATTTGAACTACATCGGTTCCATCACATTGGATCCTGATTTGCTGGATGCAGCGGAATTGTACGAGGGGGAAAAGGTGCAAATCGTCAACATCAACAACGGTGAACGGTTCGAGACCTACACCATTGTCGGGGAACGCGGTTCTGGCCAAGTGGGCCTCAATGGACCCGCGGCGCGCAAGGTGCAGGTGGGCGACATCATCATCGTCATTGCCTATGGCCACATGACGCCTGAGGAAGCGGCTGTGCACAAACCAACCTTGGTTTTTCCCGATACCGAAACCAATCGCCTCATCTCGTAATTTGCGAGCATGAAGGCCAAACAAGTCCTCACCTACGTCATATCCCTCGGCATCGGGGTGGTGTTGTTTTACGGAGCGTTTTCGTTCATTGACGATAAGGAAACGCTGTGGGAAACCATGCGTTCAGTACGTTGGGAGGGGATTGCGGCCTCGTTCGTTATGGGGTACCTGGCCATCATTAGCCGCGGTTTGCGATGGGGTATTTTGCTTGAACCATTGGGCCGCAAGGCCGACAAGGCCCGAAGCGTGCATGCCGTGGCCTTTGCATACTTCGCCAACACATTTGTGCCGCGCAGCGGTGAATTGGCGCGGTGTGCCGCACTGAACCAAACCGACGATATCCCGGTGGATGAATTGTTCGGAACGGTCATCAGCGAACGCGTGATTGATTTCACCTTCCTCATGGTGTTGACTGTCGCCGCCGTGTTGGGGAATTTGCCGGCGTTTGTCCAATTGCTGGACGGCGCTGTATTGCCGGATTTGAGCAAACTGCTGGCCTTGGGCGCCATTGCCCTGGGGTTAGTTGGCGTTGGGGTGTGGAAGCGCAAATCCCTCCTGGCCTTGCCGTTTGCTCAGCGGATTGCAGAGTTTTTGGTGGGGGTGTGGAATGGGCTGAACAGCATCCGCCACATGAAGCAGAAAGGGCGTTTCATGGCCCACACATTCTTCATTTGGCTCATGTACTTCTTTATGGCCTGGGTCATTTTCAAATCCTTCGATGAGGTGCAAGACATTACCGTATTGCAAGCCTTGTTCATCATGGTTGCTGGCGGGTTTGGTATGGTCATCCCCGCTCCGGGCGGTGTTGGTTCTTACCAATGGGCGGTCATGTCGGGCTTCATGGCCTTGGGCTTTGGAAAGGCGCTCGGCCTTGCCGTAGCAAACATCATTTGGTTCACGCAGACGGCCATGATCGTCATCATGGGTGGCATCGCGTACATCTACCTGCTTGTTTATCGCTTGAGAAAAGACCGCGCATGACGACTCAAGAACAAGCACTCATTGACGCCTGGCGGGCTTCCGGTGAGACCATCGTCTTTACTAACGGGGTCTTCGACATTTTGCATGCCGGGCATGTAACCTACCTGCAAGCAGCAAAAACCTTGGGCGGCAAATTGGTGGTCGGTTTGAATTCGGACGCAAGCGTGCGGATGTTGGGCAAAGGCCCAGAACGCCCGATTAACGAGGCAGCTGACCGCAAAACCGTGCTTGAAGCTTTGCAGGCCGTGGATGCCGTCATCGTCTTCGAAACGGAAACGCCGGCGGACCTGATTGCAGCGGTGCAGCCCCATGTGCTGGTCAAAGGGGGCGATTATGACCCGGAGGCTAGTAAAGGCGAAAGCGGCTTCATTGTCGGCTCGGAGACGGTGCGTGAGCGTGGCGGACGGGTGGAGGTGATTCCCCTGGTACCGGGCCGATCCACAACGAACATCATCAAAAAAAGCCGATCGAATTGACCGGCTTTTTTCGTTGAGGACACAAGGAAATCAAACGTCTTCTTCCTCCATGAATTTCGTGGTGAAATCCCCGCTGCGGAAGCGGTCGTGGCGCATGAGGCGCTGATGGAATGGGATGGTTGTTTTGATGCCTTCAATGACGTACTCGTCCAAGGCCCGTTGCATTTTCAAAATGGCTTCCTCCCGGGTTTGAGCAACAACGATGAGCTTTGAAATCATCGAGTCGTAGAACGGGGGAATTTGGTACCCCGAGTACACGTGCGTGTCTAATCGCACGCCGTGTCCACCAGGGGCGTGGTAGTCCGTGATGCGTCCTGGGCATGGAGCGAAATTGCGCGCCGGGTCCTCCGCGTTGATGCGGCACTGGATGGCGTGCATCTGCGGGTAGTAGTTCTTGCCGCTGATGTTTTCGCCCGCCGCCAACTTGATCTGCTCCTTGATCAGGTCGTAGTTGACCACTTCTTCCGTGATGGTGTGCTCCACCTGGATGCGCGTGTTCATTTCCATGAAGTAGAAATCACGGTTGGCATCCACCAAAAACTCAACGGTGCCTACGCCCTCGTACTTCACGGCTTCTGCCGCCTTTATGGCCGCTTCCCCCATTTTCTCACGGAGTTCATCGGTCATGTAAGGCGAAGGCGTTTCCTCCACCAACTTTTGGTGGCGGCGCTGGATGGAACAATCCCGCTCAGAGAGGTGGCATGCCTTGCCGCGTTGGTCAGCAGCCACCTGAATCTCGATGTGACGCGGCTCGACCACGAACTTCTCCATGTACATGCCGTCGTTGCCAAATGCAGCTCCAGCTTCGCGGCGGGTGGATTCCCATCCCTCGGCGAGGCCTTCGTCATCGTGGCACACCTGCATACCTTTTCCTCCGCCACCAGCAGTGGCTTTCAGCATGACGGGGTAGCCAATTTTGTTGGCGATTTTGGTCGCTTCCTCCAGGCTTTCGAGGATGCCTTCGTTGCCCGGAATGGTCGGTACACCTGCGGCCTTCATGGTGGCCTTGGCCGAAGCCTTGTCGCCCATGGCTTCAATCATCTCCGGACTCGCCCCGATGAACTTGATGTTGTTCTCGCTGCAGATGCGGGAGAATTCAGCATTTTCAGAGAGGAATCCGTAGCCCGGGTGAATGGCGTCGGCGTTGGTGATTTCCGCCGCCGCGATGATTTTGGGGATGGCGAGGTAAGAATCCACGCTTTTAGGTGGGCCAATGCACACCGCTTCGTCCGCGAAGCGCACGTGCAGGCTGTCTGCGTCGGCCGTGGAGTACACAGCGACGGTTTTGATGCGCATTTCCTTACAAGTGCGAATCACGCGCAGGGCGATTTCCCCGCGGTTGGCAATCAGGATTTTCTTAAACATGGTGAGGGATGTTTAGGAAGGATCCACCAAGAAGAGTGGCTGATCGTATTCTACAGGGCTGTTGTCGTCCACGAGGATCTTGACAATCTTGCCGCTGACTTCCGATTCGATTTCGTTGAAAAGCTTCATCGCTTCGATGACGCAAAGTACATCGCCGTTGCCGACGGTCGATCCAACCTCCACAAAGGTGGGCTTGTCCGGAGCAGAACGGCGGTAGAAGGTGCCGATCATGGGCGACTTCACGGTGATGTAGTTGTCTTCGTCCGCATTGGCTTTGGGTGCCTCAGGCGCCGCCGCTGGGGCGGGTGCCGGAGCAGCAGCGGGTGCCGGTGCTTGTGGCATCGCGGCCACGGGGACAGGCATTTGAATGGTCGCTTCAGCTGCTCCAGCTGCGCCTTTCTTTTTCGGCATTTCGGACTTGATGGTAATCTTAAAGTCCTTCTTCTCAATCTCGACTTCAGTTACACCGGCTTTTGCGATGAACTTGATTAGGTCTTGAATTTCAGAAATGTCCATGGTTATGACAATTTAGAGGCCAAAGGTAGGCAGTTTTAATTGGCCGGTTTTGAGGCCAGGGTATGCTTTGTATCAGCTATTGTACGCCCATTGGAGGTACACGGCTCCCCACGTGAATCCACCCCCAAAGGCGGCGAGGATGATGTTGTCACCTGCTTTGAGCTGATGTTCCCAATCGCGCAGGCACAACGGAATGGTGGCCGCAGTGGTATTGCCGTATTTCTGGATGTTGATCATCACCTTTTCGGCAGGGAGGCCCATGCGGCGCTGGGTAGCGTCGATGATGCGCAAATTGGCTTGGTGGGGCACCAACCACGCGACGTCTTCCGGGGCGAGGTTGTTCTGCTGCATGATGTCATAGCTCACATCGGCCATGCCCTTGACGGCTGCTTTGAATACCGGCTGGCCATCTTGCGTGATGTAGTGCTCCTTGGCGTCGACCGTGTCGTGCGTGGGCGGATGCAGCGAGCCACCGGCTTTTTGGCGGAGGAAGTTGGCACCTGTCCCGTCTACGTGGAGTTTGTGGTCAATGACCCCGTATTCTTCAGAGGGCTCGAGCAACACAGCCGCGGCGGCGTCACCAAACAAAATGCAGGTGGTGCGATCGGCGTAGTCGACGATGGAGCTCATTTTGTCCGCCCCTACAATGACCACCTTTTCGTACCGGCCGCTTTGAATGAATTGGGCACCGGTGGTCAGGGCAAAAATGAATCCCGAGCACGCTGCGCTCAAGTCATACCCCCAAGAGTTCACCGCCCCCACTTTGTCTGCGATGAGGTTGGCCGTCGCGGGGAAGTGCATGTCGGCGGTGACGGTAGCGCAGATGATCAGGTCCACCTCCGTCGCATCAATGCCGCGCTTCTCCAACAGTTCCTTAACTGCTTCTGCGCCCATGTCCGATGTGGCCTTGGTGGGGTCCTTGAGGATCCGGCGTTCTTGGATTCCCGTGCGGGAACGGATCCATTCGTCGTTGGTGTCGACCATCTTTTCGAGGTCGGCGTTGGTCAACACATCATCGGGCAAGTATCCTGCTACGGCAGTAATGGCAGCGCGCATGGGCTATTGGTTTTGTTGCGAATAGCCGCCAAAGATAGCGGGTGGAATCATGCGAAAAAGCGCTTTTTTCCCGGAATTCCGGTGAAAATGTGGAAGAATGGCATAAAAAAAGGAGGCGCTGGGCCTCCTTTTTGGTAGTTCTGGCCGAGAACGGCCAATGCTGACATCAAATCGTTTGGGTTAGGCTTCCGCCTTTTCCATCACCACTTTGCCTTTGTAATATAACTTTCCTTCGTGCCAGTGGGCGCGGTGGAAGAGGTGGGGTTGGCCAGTGGTTTGGCATGCAGCTACCTGAGGTGCTGTCAGTGCGTCGTGTGCACGGCGCTTGCGCGTGCGGGCCTTACTTTGGCGTCGTTTGGGATGTGCCATGATGGTATTATTTCAAGTCTTTCAATGCGTTCCAACGCGGGTCAATTCCGTCATTCTCATCTGATCCCCCATCGTTCGATGACCCATCCGAATCGTTCGATGCTGTTCCGCCTCCGTTCAAGTATGCCGTCATTGCAGGGTCGCATTGGTCTTCGGATGCGTGGAGCCTGCGCGAGGGCAGGTGCAAATGCATCCATTCGAAGATGGGCTGGCTGAGGTCCAGTTCGTGGCACTCGGGGCCCAATGTCCAAATCTCTTCTTCGGTATTCGTCGACTCGCCGAGTTGAACCACCAGGCGCTCGTCAAATGCGAGGGGGATTTGAACATCACCAAGGCATCGGTCGCAGGGAAGGATTGCGTGGCCATCAAAATGCACAATGCAATCCATTTTCGAGCCGAGCTTGTCAATGGTCACTTCTGCTTCACCGCTGATTTGATCGGTTTCAGAAGAGGGAAAAGATTCAAAGAACAACGAATCCACCTCCATTTGGAAGTCGTGTTGACCGTGCTTCAGTCCCACGAACGGGATACGAAAGGGTGCCAAGTGATCCACAACCTCCTCATTTTGGGGAGTGCAAAGGTAGTCACAACAACCCGATTGAACAAATTTCAATTGCCGGCCACATTGCAACTGACCGGAACGGGCTCAGTAGCGCTCTTTCCGCTTGGGAGGAGCGATCTCGAGGGGGTTCGCCGTCAACTCGCGGTATGCGATGCGGTTGAACCGAATGTCCCGGGCCGTGTAGATGGCTGCGCGCAACGAATCGGGACTGGCGATGCCTTGTCCAGCAATATCAAAACCCGTTCCATGGTCCGGGCTGGTGCGCACGATGGGCAGGCCCGCTGTGAAATTCACGCCGTTTCCGAAGCTCAGCGCTTTGAACGGTCCAAGCCCTTGGTCGTGGTACATGGCCAATACTCCGTCGAATTGCTTGTGTGTGCCGGCACCAAAAAATCCGTCTGCCGGGTAAGGGCCCATCACAAACTTGCCTTCCGCACTGAGGTCCTTGATGGCCGGTGCGATGATGCGTTTTTCTTCATCACCCATCAGTCCGTTGTCGCTCGCATGGGGATTCAGGCCGAGTACCGCAATGCGAGGCTGGGCTAGACCAAAATCGCGCATGAGGGAATCGTGCATCAAACGCGCTTTGGCTTTGATCAAATCCGGATTGAGCAAGGCCGAGACGTCTTTCAGGGCGACGTGTCCGGTGCACATGCCCACCCGGAGGTCGCCGGATACTAAAAGCATGAGCACCTCATCGACGTTGGCAAAGTCCGCGAGGTATTCTGTGTGTCCGGGATGTTTGAACGCCCCTTGGCGCATGGCCTCCTTGTGAATGGGCAGCGTTACCAAGACGTCGACTTTCGTGCTCGCCAGGTCATTGACGACCGTTTCCAATGCGCTCATCGCAAAGTCGCCTGCAGCGCCGTCGACTTGGCCCCATTGGATGTCCCACGGCTCCTCATGAATGTTCACCACATTGATTTGGTCGGACTTTGCCTTGTCTGCTCCTTCCACAACGGCCCAATTGACCTCGGGTTCGCCGGCCTTCTCAATGGCGGCTTCAATCAAATTGGGCGTACCGTAGAACACGGGTGTTGCTTCCCGGAACATGCGGTTGTCATGGAACACTTTGACGAGGATTTCAGCGCCAATCCCGTTGGGGTCGCCGCAACTGAATCCGATGGTTGTTGGTTTTTTTTTGGAAGCCATTCGTGGGCGCAAAGTTAACGGTTGGCTTCCTTGTCCTAACTTGCATCAAGATGGTTTTTCAACGGTTTTTCGCGCGGACATTTCTGCTGCTGTTGTCCCTTTTTTTCGGGGTGTCATCAGCGCATGCAACGCACAACCGGGCCGGTGAGATTACCTACACGCACGTGGAGGGGTTGACCTATGAAATCCTGATCACTACCTACACCAAAACCAGCGCTCCAGCCGACCGGCCTTGGCTGTATTTGTACTGGGGGGACGAGGTAGATGAACCCATTGACAGCCTCGAGCGGGAAACCGTCCAGCTATTGCCCGACGACATCCAGATCAACCGCTACCGCGGCAATCACACGTATGGTGGGCCGGGCATTTTTGAAATTAGGGTGGAGGATCCCAACCGTAACCAAGGCGTGCTCAACATTCCGGGCTCTGTCGATGTTCCGTTCTCCATCAGCACGTTGTTGATCATTGACCCGTTGGCCGGGCACAACAATTCAGTGCAGCTGTTGAACCCGGCGCAACAAAACGCGTGCCTTTTCCAGCCTTGGATTCACAACCCCGGCGCCCACGATCCCGACGGAGACTTGCTCACGTATGACCTCGTCCCGTGCCGGGGATTCGATTCCGACATAATTCCGGATTATGTACCACCGGATGAAGTGAGTCCTGCTGATGACAGTTTCACCATTGATGCCGATTATGGCGATGTGGTGTGGGAAGTTCCGCAGATAGCGGGCATTTACAATGTCGCCCTTCGCATCCAGGAATGGCGCGACGTGGACGGAGTACTCATCAAGGTGGGTGAAGTCGTGCGGGACATGCAGATTACGGTGGAGTCGTGCACGAATCAGCCGCCGGAGATTGCCAATATCCCTGATACCTGTGTGGTGGCAGGCAGTTTCCTTTCGTTTTTGGTCAATGCTTCGGATCCCGATGGAGACAACGTGGACCTCGATGCCATCGGAGGCCCGATTTCCGAAGTGGAAAACCCGGCCAATTTCTCCGACCTCGGTGCCGGAATCGGCCAATTCGTGTGGTCCCCGGAGTGCACAGAAGTTCGGGAAGCACCCTACCAAGTCGTGGTGCGCGCCGAAGACAACAGCGGACAAGTGCAGTTGATGGATTTGGAGACCTTTCAAATCCGGGTGGTCGCACCGCCTGCTGAGATGACCGAAGCGGAACCGGTCGGTAATGCCATTATCTTGGAGTGGAATGCACACGAATGCACCGGGGAGTTGCCCGGCTGGAAGTCCTCCGCGGGCCGCTACCACATCTACCGCCGGG
>CENJ01088615.1_pt1 | contig 11760 bp, 10 predicted proteins | sample 356161 | NCBI WGS metagenome assembly CENJ01 (sample SAMEA2619531, study PRJEB7988) | marine metagenome | biome: marine biome (ENVO:00000447); feature: surface water layer (ENVO:00002042); material: "saline water (ENVO:00002010), including plankton (ENVO:xxxxxxxx)" | depth 5 m
TTCAAATTGAAACTCAAAATCTTGACAAAGATTATTATAAAAATTATTTATCTAATATTAATTCTGTTTCTGTAAGTGATGTAAAAAATGCAGCAAACAAATATTTTAACCTTTATAATGGACAAATTGTTGTAACTGGAAAAGGCTCATCAATTGCTGACAATTTAGAAAATATTGTTTTTGATGGTAAAAAATTTGATGTTTATTACTATGATAAGTATGGAAATTCAATTGACAAACCAATTTTCAAAAAGGAAATTAGTTCTGAAGTAACAGTTGCTAGTGTACTAGAAAAGTTTATTGTAGAAATTGGAGGTAAAGAAAAATTAAGTTCAATTAAAACTATCTCAATTGAAGCTAATGTAACAATACCTGGAGCACCTTTTAAGCCAAAAGCAATTATTAAGGAAAAAAGTCCAAACCTAAGCTCCTTAGTCATGTCAGCTGAGGGAATGGGAACGTTAATGAATCAAAAATTTGATGGACAATCTGGATATATTGAGCAAATGGGACAAAAAATACCTATGCAAAAAGATCAAATTGATAGCTCTAAAAGTAAAAAGGGATTATTTGATGAAATATTCATGGATGATTCTGAAATGGAAATAGTTAGTCTTGGACCTGTTGATGGAAAAGATGCTTATAAAATAAAAGTTAAAGATAATAGTTTTAGATATTATGATTCAGAGTCAGGACTTTTGATTATGACAGAAGAGTCAACACAGCAAGGCGGAAATACAATTAAATCAATAACTAAATATTCAGACTATAAGGAAGTTGATGGTATTTTATATGCTTTTAAAAGAGAAATTTTAGCAGGACCTCAAAAAATTGATTTTGAAATTTTGTCAGTTAAATTTAATGAGGAAATCTCTGATGAATTCTTTAAGTAACCCTCTCCTTTTGATTAACTAAATAAACTCCAAATAGAATAACTAAGGAAGCAAAGTATTGTTTTATGGTCAGTTCTTCACCATCAAGGACTGCCCATAAAATAGCTACTAGTGGCATGGTATAGGTTACAGCTGAAGCAAATAGAGGAGATGCTATTTTCACAAATTTATTAAATAAGGTCTGGGCAATTGCACTACTGAACACCCCTAGAATAAATACATAAATTATTGAACCGATAGTGTTTTTATCATTAAAATTTAAATTATTAAAATCGGAAAATAAAAGAATAATTATTGCTGGTGGTAGAACACTCAAAAAAATACCAGCTGTTAGTGCTGATGGTGGAATATCTGTTAAATATGTTTTAATCAAATTAACTGAAATACCATAACCTATTGTAGTTAGAACAATAAAAGTTGAAAAGAAAATATTTGATTCGATATTAAGACTACCCTCATATAATAATAAAAAACCTCCAACCAATCCTATAGCTAAGCCAATAACTTGTTTTTTTGTGAAAAATAAATTGAAAAAGAAAATACCAACTAGTAAAGTTGAAATAGGAGTGAAAGTCGTCAATATTGATGCAAAACCACTATCAATTTCTGTTTGACCGAAACCCATAAGATAAACTGGAAAAAAAGTTCCTACATATGCCGTAATAATTATCCATTTCCATTTTTCTTTTTTGATTTTAATTAAGGAATTAAATGAAAAAAATAAAATGACTATTGTCGTAAATATTATTCTCAAACTTCCCAAATGTACAGGTGATAATCCAATCAGTCCTTTTTTTATTAAAATAAATGAGCTTCCCCAAATGATTGAAAGTATCGCCAATAAAATCCACTTTTGATTATAATTATTCATCAGTCCAATTAAAAGAGTCAACCATTTTTTTTATGTCATTTCTTACGTAATCAATATATGGTAACAGAGAATCGTAATTGGTTTTGGCATCAAAAAAAAGACTCCCATTTATAAATTTATCACTCATATCTGTTACATAAAATTGAATATTTGATGGTGAATCACCTACAAATGAAAAAAGCTTGGAATATATTTTTCTTTCAATATCAATATACTCGCTCTCAATTATTTGATCACTAAATTTCGAATTTTCAATAACTTTTTGATCAAAAGTGTTTAAAAGAAGTTCAATATTTTCAAAATAATTAATGTGGTTAATATAAATTTTAGAATTTAAATTTTTGTATTCAATATTATAATTGCAGTTTTTTATGTTTGTAATCAATGCTTTTGAATTTATTAAAAAATTATACTTACATCCTATATTTGATTCTACATAATGTGTTAATTGAAAATCAGGTGCAAAAAATGACTTTTGTTTCGGGAGATCAGCTATCTTGTCACACGATAAAACAAAAAATAAAAGCACAAAAACTCTCATCATTCAAAAAGCATTAGCAGCTATTATGCAAATAGATTTAAAAAGGTAAATCGTCAGTTTGACTGGCATTGTCAGTTGACTTAGGAACTTCCATAGCAGGATTATCAATCTTATCGTTTGATATCTCGGTTCTATTATTTAGAAAGTTAAATTCATTGATGTGAACTTCAGTTGTATATTTTTGTTGACCGTCTTCACCTTGCCATTTTCGAGTTTTTAATTTTCCCTCTAAATATACTTTATCACCTTTTTTTAAAAATTTATTACAAATTTCAGCTGCTTTATTTCTTACAACGATATTATGCCACTCTGTATTTGTTACTTTTTCGCCAGTTTGTTTATTTACGTAATTTTCATTGGTGGCTAAAGGGAATCTTCCAATACAACCACCATCCTCAAAGTGATGCATTTTAATATCATCTCCTAAGTTGCCAATTAACATAACTTTATTTAAGGATCCGCTCATATTAATCAAATATAGTAAAGATTACTATTTGATTTGTGAAATAATTTCAAATAATGGTTTGGGAAAAGGGTATGATTCAAGATCATTTATTTTAATACAATTTTTATCCTCAAAATTAGTTTTAAAAATCCAAAAATATATATTTAAATTTTGGTGGGTTAGCTTATGATTAATTGTTAACTTTTTTATTACTTTTTTAGAATTGAAATAACTAATTTTTTTAAATTTTTTTCCAGTTTCAGATATATCAATTTCGTGATTAGTCTCAACAAGAGGAAACTCATAAAGGTCTTGCCAAATATCTTTTTTGTTTCTTTTTATAATTTTCACTTTATCATTATTAGATAATCCAATCAGATAATTGAAATACCTTGTTTTAATCATAACTTTAGCTTTTTTTACAGGCAATAAATCTATAGTATTATTTTTGAAAGCGATACAGTCTTTTGAAAATATACAATTACCACACTTATAATTCTTTGGAGAACATACCATAGATCCAAAATCCATTAAAGCCTGATTGAAATCACCTGGTTTTGATTTTGAAATTAACTTATCTCCAATAAACTTAATTTGATTTTTTAGCCCAATACTATTAACTTCTTTTCTTAAATCAAATAACCTACTAAAAAGTCGCATAACATTTCCATCAACTACAATCTTACATTCATTATTACAAATTGAACTTATTGCTGAAGCTGTATAATCTCCAATACCAGGAAGTTTAACAAGTGATTCATAGCTGACAGGAAAATCACCAGAAAATTCTTGAACGATGATTTTAGAAGCTTTATGCATATTTGTTGCTCTACTGTAATAACCCAACCCTTGCCAAATATTCATCAATTCATCAAGATTAGCTCTGGACAATTCAAATACATTAGGGTATTTATTAATAAATTTTTTAAAATATGGCAAACCTTGTTCAATCCTTGTCTGTTGAAGAATTATTTCAGAAACCCAGATAATATAGGGGTTAATTGAATTTCTCCATGGTAAATCTCTTTTATTTAAATCATACCAAACAAGTAATTTTTTTGTAAAATTTTTAATTGACAACCTATAATTTTTAAATTAAATAAAGAATGATAATAATAATTTTTTAGAATATAAATTTATATATTTGGCAACCGAATATTATAACAAATTAACAAAAAATGACAAAAGCAGAATTAGTAAGTAAAATTTCAGTTAATCTTGGTTTAGAAAAAAATGAAGTACTTGCAACAATTGAAAATTTTATGGAAGAAGTTAAAAACTCTCTAAGTGAAGGTGAAAATGTGTATTTAAGAGGTTTTGGAAGTTTCATTGTTAAACAAAGAGCTGAAAAAACTGGTAGAAATATTTCTAAAAATACAACAATCAAAATACCAGCTCATTCTGTTCCAGCGTTTAAACCTGCAAGGGTATTTGTTGATGATGTAAAAATTAATAATTAAATTTATGCCGAGCGGAAAAAAAAGAAAAAGACACAAAGTCGCTACTCACAAAAGAAAAAAAAGAAGTAGATCAAACAGACACAAAAAGAAATAATTTCTTTTACGATATAAGTTCATTGACATCGAATCTCTAAATGAGATTCTTAGAAAAATAAAGTATAACTTAAAACAATTAATTGTGAATAAAGAAATAATTATTCGTTCAATTAATTCAGCGGTTGATTTTGCTCTCCTGCATGACGGAAAGCTTATTGAATTACATAAAGAGAAAGACAACAATAAGTTTAATGTTGGGGATATATTTATCGCCAGTATAAAAAAAACAATTACTGGACTTAATGCGGCATTTTTAAATGTTGGGTATGAAAAGGATGCTTTTCTACACTATCATGATTTAGGTCCAAGAGTTAAAACTCTATTAAAATACACAAAATTAGTTAGAGAAGGAAAGATTAAAAACTTCTCACTTGATAAATTCAATTTTGAAAAAGAAATTGACAAAAAAGGTTCGATTGATGATGTGCTTTCTGCAAATCAGACCCTAATCGTTCAAATTATCAAGGAACCAATATCCACAAAAGGACCTAGAATTAGCTCAGAATTATCATTTGCTGGGAGATTCTTAGTTTTAGTTCCTTTTTCGAATAGAGTTTCGGTTTCTCAAAAAATTAAAAGTAAAGAAGAAAGAAAAAGATTAAAATCTTTAATTGAGGAATTAAAACCAAAAGGTTTTGGAGTAATTGTTAGAACTGTTGCACAGAGTAAAAAAATAGCTGAATTAAAAAAAGATTTACAAAATTTGAACAATCAGTGGGTAAATCTTTCTAAAAAAATCAAAGGAGCTAAAACACCCTCAAGAATTTTAAATGAATTAAATAGATCCTCATCAATTTTAAGAGATTTATTTGATGATAAATTTACTGGTGTTTATTCGAACAATAAAAATCTATGTTACGAAGTAAAAGATTACATTGAACAAATTGCTCCCAAGAAGAAATCCATTGTAAAATATTACAAATCAGATACACCTATTTTTGAACATTTCAATATTGAACGTCAGATAAAAACAGCTTTTGGAAGAACTGTTTCAATGAGTAAAGGTGCTTATCTAATAATTGAACATACTGAAGCATTACATGTAATAGATGTAAATAGCGGAAATAGATCAAATAAAAGTAATAATCAAGAAGAAACAGCTCTTGAAGTTAATTTAATTGCTGCAACGGAAATCGCGAGACAACTGAGATTGAGAGATATGGGTGGAATTATTGTTATAGATTTCATCGATATGATTAATTCTGAAAATAGAAGAAAACTATTCGATCATTTTAAAACTGTCATGGAATCTGATAAAGCTAAACATAAGATTCTTCCGCCAAGTAAAATTGGTTTAATACAAATGACTAGACAAAGGGTGCGTCCTGAAATGAACATCAAGACAAAAGAAGATAACCCAAATGGTTTGGGAAAAATTGAAGCACCTATAGTTATTTTAGATAAAATTCAGAACTCTTTAGAAAAAATCTTAAAAAATTCAAACGTTACGAAAAGTAAATTAAGGCTGCACGTTCATCCTTTTATTGCTGCATATTTAACAAAAGGATTGATATCTATAAGATTTAAATGGCTTTATAACCATAGGAAATGGATTAAAATAATACCAAGAGATTCTTATACATATTTACACTATAGATTTTTTAATGCTAAAGGAAAAATTAATAACTACTAAAAAAAGCGGCTATATGCCGCTTTTTTTTTTAACTTATTTCAAATGAAAAATAAATTATCCTATAATGAGCTCAAATTTAAAATGCAATACTTTTGTTCATATCAGGAAAGATGTCATTACGAAGTGTTAAATAAAATTAATTCTTACAATGCAACATATGATGAAAAAGAAAGTTTAATTACTGAACTAATTAATGAAGACTATTTAAATGAAACCCGATTTGCAAAATCGTTCAGTAGAGGTAAATTCAAATTCAAAAATTGGGGTAGAAATAGAATTAAATTAGAGTTAAAAAGAAGGAGGTTGTCCGATATAAATATCAAACTAGGATTAAGTGAATTGGATGAGAAAGATTATGAAGAAAAATTCTGCAATCTCTTTCAAAGAATAAACAATAAATATAAAAATCTAAATATTATGATAAGAAAAAAGAAAATTTTCGATTATTTAGTATACAGAGGATGGGAAAAAGATAAAATTTTTAATAAAATAAATGAACTCCAATAAATTATGATTATTAAATTTAATCGAAGTAAAGTATTATGCCAAATAAAAAATTTCTTCCTGGCATAGGAACAAGGCTAGTCTCATAATAATTCTCATTAAATAAATTATTTACGTTAATAAAAAAATAATTTTTATTTGATAATTTATAATTTAAACTACTATCTAAAACTTTGTGAGAGGATTTATTAGACCTCTCACCGTACTTAAACATAAAGGTCTGAAATAATCTATTTGAATAATTTAATATAATCTTAGAGTTTAGTTGATGTCTTAAAGAATTAATAGAATATTTAGAAAAATTAATATCGTTTACATATGATTCATCAAATAAATATGTATAGGCTATATTGAAATTACTTTGGTTATTAAAAGTGTAAGAGAAATTAAACTCTAAACCATCAGTATTTAAATTTCTTATATTAGTTGCCTTCCATTTGTCTTCTTCAGCTTGTTTTACATAATCAATTATATTATTAGATTTCCTAACAAAATAAGAACTATAAATCTTTATGTTATTAAAATTATATTTAAATCCAATTTCATTAGTAATGGCATGCTCTGGTTCTAGTTCAGTATTTCCAATTGTATTTCTATCATTATAATATAAATCAGTATAAGTAGGGATTCTGTATGTTTTTCCATAATTGGCATATAAATTAAACTTTTCAGTTAAATCAAAGCCAATATCAAATCCTGGAAAAAAATGAAAGGATAAATCTGAGAAATGAGAGATAGAGAAGCCAGGTGAAAATTTAAGTTTTTTATTTTTTGATTCAATACTATAGTCTACGTAAAGTGTTGATGTAAATCTTTCATGATCTCCTAAATTGTTACTTGAAATGATGGATTTAGAAAAATTTAATCCAAAATTTATACTGCTAGATTCGTAAAACTTTGAAAAATCAAAATCAAAATATAATTTATTTGAGATATGAAGATTTCTATATACTGATGGGTTGTTTCTTATATAAATATATTCATCTTGACCTCTTCTCCAGTAAAACTTAGGTTTAAATAATAAATTATTTTTTTCAAAAAAAGTCTTAATTCCAAAAAAACTAGCTTGAGTTTCTTCATACTGATCAATTGCTGTAGGAATAGCGTAAAAACCATTAGCACCGAATTTTTTTTCACTAAATCCGCTAATAATTTGTATTGGACTTTTTGAAGTTTTAATTTCAGATTTTAAAAACATAAAATCATTGACAAAGTCAGTGTTAAATCTATAACCATCAGATTTACTCCTTGAAAAGGTAAATAAAGAGCTATACTTATCTTTAAGTCTTAATAATGAATTGATTGAAAAATTAAAATTTTCATTTGATCCATATGAAATATCTCCTAGAAATATCTCAAACAGGTTATTTTCACTTTCTGGCAATTCCTTTGTTACAATATTAATTGCACCATTATATGCATTCTGGCCAAATATTCTAGACGCTGGACCTTTAATTATTTCGATTCGATCAATTAATTGTATGGGTAATAGTAAGTTTAAAGTATGATGCCCTGTCTGAACATCATCCATTTTCATACCATCAATCAAAAGTAAGGTTTGATCAAAACCACCTCCTCTTATGTAAAGATCAGCTTGAGTCCCGGCTACACCTTGTCTTCTGATATCTAATCCATTAATTTGCTGTAGTAAATCAATTAAATTTCTGGCTCCACTTTCAATTATCATTTGTGAGTCAATTATTTCAACTGATCTATATTTAACTGAAAAAGGAATACTAATTTTTGAGTCTAAAACAACAACCTCATCAAGGTTAACAGTTTGAGAGAAGACTGAGATTGAGAAAAGTAAAAAGAAAAATCTATTGAAGATGTTCAAAAAAAAAAATTTAATCAACTAAAATGATTAGTTTATTATTCTTCATTTCAACAACACCGGACTCAATTTCAAGGGTGGCTCTATTTGGTCCCGAAAGAGAAAGGTTTTTAGATGTATCTTCTTGAAAATCACCTTTTAATTCAATTATTCCGTTTTTTAATGTTGAAACAATAGGAGCATGATTATCTAAAATTTGAAAAAAACCTTCAGATCCAGGAAGATAAGCACTTGTAATATTTCCAGTATAGATGGTTTTTTCAGGACTAACAATTTCAATAAACATAAAAATTATTTTGCTTCAGCAATCATTTTTTCACCTGCTTCAATTGCTTCTTCAATTGTACCTTTTAAGTTAAAAGCAGCTTCAGGAAGATGATCTAATTCACCATCCATAATCATATTAAATCCTTTTATAGTATCCTTAATATCAACTAATACGCCTGGAATACCTGTAAATTGTTCAGCTACATGAAAAGGTTGAGATAAAAATCTTTGTACACGTCTAGCACGTGAAACAGTTAATTTATCCTCCTCAGAAAGTTCTTCCATTCCAAGGATAGCAATAATATCTTGAAGTTCTTTATATTTTTGTAACATTTCTTTGACTCGTTGAGCACAATTATAATGATCGTCACCTAAAATTTCAGGTGTTAAAATTCTTGATGTTGAATCTAATGGATCAACTGCAGGATATATACCAAGCTCTGCAATCTTTCTAGAAAGAACTGTAGTTGCATCTAGGTGAGCAAATGTAGTAGCAGGAGCAGGATCTGTTAGGTCATCAGCAGGAACATAAACAGCTTGAACAGACGTGATTGATCCTTTTTTTGTAGAGGTAATTCTTTCTTGCATAGCACCCATTTCTGTAGCAAGTGTGGGTTGGTAACCAACAGCAGATGGCATTCTGCCTAAAAGAGCTGAAACTTCTGATCCAGCCTGAGTAAATCTAAAAATATTATCAACAAAAAATAAAACATCTTTTCCTTGACCATCTCCACTTCCATCCCTAAAGTATTCTGCTACAGTAAGACCAGAAAGGGCAACTCTAGCTCTAGCTCCAGGTGGTTCATTCATTTGTCCAAAAACAAACGTAGCTTTTGATTCTTCCATTGCTTTTTTGTCAACTTTACTTAAATCCCATCCTCCTTCTTCCATAGACTTCATAAAATCGTCACCATATTTAATGATTCCTGATTCAAGCATTTCTCTCAAAAGATCATTACCTTCTCTGGTTCTCTCACCAACACCAGCAAAAACTGAAAGACCTCCGTGTCCTTTTGCAATATTATTAATAAGCTCCTGTATTAAAACTGTTTTACCAACGCCGGCGCCACCAAAAAGACCAATTTTACCGCCTTTAGCATATGGCTCAATTAAATCTATAACTTTGATTCCTGTAAATAAAACTTCAGTTGAAGTAGAAAGTTGATCAAAGGCAGGTGCTTCCCTGTGAATTGGTAATCCTTTATCACCTTTTTTAGGTAAATTTTCCATTCCATCAATGGCATCACCCATAACATTAAATAAACGACCATATATATCTTTTCCGACAGGCATTTGAATTGGATTTCCAGTAGAAATAACATCTGCACCCCTTTCAAGACCATCTGTTGAATCCATTGATATAGTTCTAACCATATCTTCTCCAACATGTGACTGAACTTCTAACACTAATACTGATCCATCTTGTTTACTTACTTCTAATGAATCGTAAATCTTGGGAAGATCAGTTGTTGCACTATCAAATGATACATCAACTACAGGACCGATAATTTGTGAAACTTTACCTACTTTTTCTGACATTATGATTGATTTATTGTTTTACTAGTATTCGATGTGCAAATATATGTAGAATATTGAATTATTTTTAGCTAAAACTCATAAAAAAAGGCGTCTAACAGACGCCTTTATTAACAATATTTGTTGATATATATTTTATGGATTCAAAGTATATTGTACATAATACGTACTACCAATCATACCACCTCCTGCATAGGGTATATAATCATCACCAGAGATGTTGACAGCACCAACTTTAATCTTACCTTTTAAATCAGGAACATCGAAGTTAAGAGATGCATCAAATGTTAGGTTCTCTGGAATCTCTTCAGTTAAAAATGTACCCTCGTATGTAAAATCGTTATGATACCTAGCTGAAACATTAAAACCCAGTCTTTCAGTCAAATTGACAGAACCAAATGATAATTTAGCTCTAATAGGTGGAGTATTAAAGTAAGAAATAAAATCAGGATCTTGATTATCGCTTTTTAGCTCGTTATAACTAATGCTAGATCCTATATCAAACTTTCCTATTTTAGCATCAACTCCAGCTGAAATTCCTTTAGTTGTAACCTCATCGTTCGTATTGGTATTCCAGCTAAATGCTCTAAAATCTCCGGCAGCTACTGCTCCTGCTCCGCTTAAATTAGCAACACTTCCATATAATGGCGTGATAACTTGTACTTCAGTTATAAAATCAGTGTACTTACTCCAATAGGCAGAAATATCTACAGAAACTTTTTTACCATTGTATCTGTAACCAAATTCTTTAGTTTTAACAAATTCTGGTTGAACATTATTTAATTCTGCTTTTTCAAAAACACCCCCAGCAGCAGCAAGAGTATATGAGTTATTCTGAACCATATTTCCTGTAACATTATAACTATTCAATGAAGATGCACCCACAAGATCCATATTAAATCTATCAACAGAATCTGGAGATGTACCAATAATAACAACTTGAGATACATCCAATCCAATATGCAAATCTTGAGAAGTTGGATTTCTAAATCCAGTTTGATAAGAAGCTCTAAAGTTATGTCTAGGGCTTAAGTAAACTAAAGCACCAACTCTTGGTGTAAAATGTCCCTCAAGAAATTGACTCTTGTCGTATCTAACTGAACCTGTAAGTTTTACAGCTCCTTCAAATAGTTCTTTCTGAGCTTGAGTATAAAAAGCTATTTCGTTAAACTTAATTGGAGAATCATAATCTGTAAATAAAGATCCTTTTGATCTAAGTATATACTCTCTAACAGATCCACCTATTGATAAATCAAAGGTAGGTACTAAATCACCTAAATTATAACTAAACTCAACACTGTTTGATTTTGACTGATCTGCAATTTGAGCACCACCTTGACCAATAGGCGTTGTTGTTGCATTGTAAAGAGCATTATTGAAAGCTTCAGAACCAGGTTGAAGCATATTTTGGTTGGCAAATAATCTTGCATTTTTATGAGCAGGTAAATCATTTTTACCCATTGAAGCTAGTAAATCGTCGAAACTTGTAACGCCTTGCATAATACCTCCCAAAATCGTATTTAAAGCTGTTTGTGGATTTGGATTTACTTGAGCAGCAGCTGCACCAAAATAAGCAGTACCATATTGAGTGAACCAACCTCTAATTCCACCTGGCTGTGCATTTGCAATCCTCGCGCCAAGGAAAAACATATCGTGAGTATTTCCTGAATCTTCAATAGT
>CENJ01027761.1_pt1 | contig 11757 bp, 9 predicted proteins | sample 356161 | NCBI WGS metagenome assembly CENJ01 (sample SAMEA2619531, study PRJEB7988) | marine metagenome | biome: marine biome (ENVO:00000447); feature: surface water layer (ENVO:00002042); material: "saline water (ENVO:00002010), including plankton (ENVO:xxxxxxxx)" | depth 5 m
CAGCCTGAAATCCAGCCTGCAATCCGATCTGCGGCGGGCCCGGCCATTCAGGGCGACAGCACGACCGAGCCGAACAGCCAGATGCGCAAGATCATCGCCGCACGGCTGCAGGAATCCAAAGCCACGGCACCGCATTTTTATCTGACCGTTGATTGCGAGATCGACACTCTGCTCGAATCCCGCCGGCAGATGAATGACCGTGCGCCGGAAGGTGTGAAAATCTCGGTCAATGACCTGATTATCCGCGCCGCCGCAATGGCGCTGATCAAGGTGCCGAAGGCCAACGCATCCTGGGAAGGCGACAATACAAGACTGTTCAGCCATGCCGATATCGCCATGGCGGTGGCCGTTGATGGCGGTCTGGTGACGCCGGTGATCTGGGCGGCCGAGCAGAAGGGGCTTGCCGAGATTGCCGCAATCAGCCGCGATCTGGCGACGCGCGCACGTGACGGCAAGCTGGCGCCCGAGGAATTCAGTGGTGGCAGCTTCACCATCTCCAATCTGGGCATGTATGGCGTTCGCGAATTCGCCGCCGTCATCAATCCGCCGCAGGGGGCGATCCTTGCCGTCGGGGCGGGCGAGCAGCGGCCGGTCGTGCATGACGGACAGCTGGCTGTCGCCACCGTGATGACGGTGACCCTGTCGGCTGACCACCGGGTGGTTGACGGCGCTGTCGGGGCGGAATGGCTGCAGGCCTTCAAGGGCTATATCGAGGCCCCCGTCACAATGTTGCTCTAGGGCATCGGAGGAAAGATCATGGCAGCCGAGACATCCTTTGATCTGGTCGTCGTTGGTGGTGGGCCTGGCGGCTATGTTGCCGCCATCCGGGCCGCGCAGCTGAAAATGCAGGTGGCGCTTGTCGAGCGCGAGCATCTTGGCGGGATCTGCCTGAATTGGGGGTGCATCCCGACGAAGGCGCTGCTGCGCGCTGCCGAGATGCGGCATTCCATCGACGAGATGAAGGAATTCGGCATCACCATCAGCGGCGAGGTCAGTATCGATCTGCCGGCCGTGGTCAAGCGATCCCGCAAGGTGGCAGGCCGCTTGTCGACCGGTGTCCAGCATCTGTTGAAAAAGAACAAGGTCACCGTGTTTGACGATCTGGCGACACTTGGCGCGAAACGCGGCGATCTTCGCGAGGTGAAGCTTGCCGGCGGCACTATGCTGACGGCAAAGAACGTGATCCTGGCAACCGGTGCGCGGGCGCGCTCGCTGCCCGGCATTGAACCTGATGGCAAGACGATCCTGACCTATCGCGAGGCGATGGTCCCCGAGACCATGCCGAAATCGCTGGTCATCATCGGGTCCGGTGCCATCGGATCGGAATTTGCCTCCTTCTATCTCGATATGGGTGTCGAGGTGACACTGATCGAGGCGATGGACAGGATCCTGCCGGTCGAGGATGCCGAGATTTCCGATTTCGTGAAGAAGGCGTTCGTCAAACGCGGCATGAAGGTCGTCACCGGTGCGCGCCTTGCCGGTCTCGTGTCGTCAGCTGGCGGTGTCACCGCCAGTTTTGAGGGTGGTATCGAGCCTGTCACCGCCGAACGCGCCATCATGGCGGTCGGCATCACCGGCAATGTTGAATCGCTTGGCCTCGACGCCACCAAGGTCAAGGTGGATCGCGGACATATCGTGACTGACGGCTATGGCGCCACGGGCGAGCCTGGTGTCTATGCCATCGGTGATGTCACCGGCCCGCCATGGCTGGCCCACAAGGCAAGCCATGAAGGCATCATCTGCGTCGAGACGATCGCCGGTCAGCCCGATGTTCATGCCATTGGTGAGGGCGCTGTGCCGGGATGCACCTATTGCCGCCCACAAATTGCCTCTGTCGGCATGACCGAGGCCGCCGCCATCGAGGCCGGCCACAAGGTGCGCGTCGGCAGGTTCCCGATGCTGGCCAATGGCAAGGCGATCGCGATGGGTGATGATCAGGGTCTGATCAAGACTGTCTTTGATGCCGGCACCGGCGAATTGCTTGGCGCGCACATGGTTGGGCCCGAGGTCACCGAATTGATCCAGGGATATGCCATAGCCCGCACGCTGGAAGCAACCGAAGCGGAGTTGATCCAGACCATTTTCCCGCATCCGACGCTGTCCGAGGCGATGCATGAATCGGTTCTTGATGCATATGGTCGCGCTATCCACTTCTAGGGGTGGCGAGGGGCGGTCCGGCATGTTATCTGCCAGATAGATACAACGAGGATCGCATACACCGCCAATGCCACAAGTCAACACCACCAAAGGCGCCGAACGCCACCCTGAAAAGCGCCGTAATCCGGACAAGCCGCAGCCGCGCCGGCCGGACTGGTTGCGCGTGAAAGCGCCGGTATCGGCCGAATATGGCGCGACGCGGGCGCTGATGCGCGAACTTGACCTTGTTACCGTATGCGAAGAGGCGGCATGCCCCAATATTGGTGAATGCTGGGCGCAGAAGCACGCCACCATGATGATCCTGGGGTCGGTCTGCACGCGTGCCTGTGCCTTTTGCAATGTCGCCACTGGCCGGCCTGACCTTCTCGACCCGCATGAGCCGGAACATGTCGGCGAGGCGGTGGCAAAGCTTGGCCTGAAGCATGTCGTCATCACCTCGGTTGACCGCGATGACCTTGATGATGGCGGCGCGACGCATTTCGCGCAGACCATCAATGCCATCCGCCGCCTGTCGCCCGGCACGACGATTGAGGTGCTGACACCGGATTTCCTGCGCAAGGACGGCGCGCTGGAAATTGTTGTCGAGGCGCGCCCCGATGTGTTCAACCACAATATGGAAACGGTGCCGCGGCTCTATCCTTCGATCCGGCCCGGCGCGCGTTATTTCCATTCACTGTCGATCCTGCAGCAGGTGAAGTCCCTCGACCCGTCGATCTTCACCAAATCCGGCATCATGGTCGGCCTTGGCGAGGCGGACGAGGAGGTCGGCCAGCTGATGGATGATCTGCGAAGCGCCGATGTCGATTTCATGACCATTGGCCAGTATCTGCAGCCAACGCCGAAACATGCGGCTGTCGACAGGTTTGTCGAGCCGGCCACCTTCGAGAATTACGCCACGCTTGGCCGTGCCAAGGGTTTCCTCTTGATGTCATCGACGCCGCTCACCCGGTCGTCCTATCATGCTGATGCCGATTTCGCCGCCCTTCAGCAGGCGCGCAACGCCGCATTGGAGACGACACCGGAGGGAGGTCTGAGATGACTGTCCATGCCGAAAGGCGGGTCGTCAGACACAGTCCGCAGGAGCTGTATGATCTGGTTGCGGATGTTCGCAGCTACCCGCAGTTCCTTCCCTGGTGCATGGCAGCGCGGATCCGGCATGAAGACCGCTATGGGCTGGCGGCAGACCTCATCATTGGCTTTCAGATGTTCCGCGAAAGGTTCACCTCTCACGTTGAACTCAAACCAGAACATCTTGAAATAGATGTGAATTATGCAGAAGGTCCATTTAAGTATCTGACGAATAAATGGCGGTTCCTGCCGCACCCCGAAGGCTGCGAGATCGATTTCTATGTCGACTTCGAATTCAATTCCCGGCTGCTGCAATCGGTGATCGAAACGCTGTTCACCGAGGCTGTGCGGCGGATGGTGATGGCGTTCGAGGGCCGCGCCGATGACCTCTATGGCAAGGCTGATGCCACCTTCTCAGCGCGCCTTGCCTCATCCTGACGTGAACCGTCAGCCAATCCCGTCTTTCAACATGGCAAGCGCCATTGCCGCCGCCTGATGGCGCACCGCCTTGCGCTCGCCCGGGAAAATATCATGTGTGGTCACGGTGTCCCTGCCGCGGATGGCAAGACCGAACCAGACCAGCCCGACAGGTTTCTCGTCGGTGCCGCCGCCGGGGCCGGCAATGCCGGTGATGGCGATGGCCATGCTGGCGTCCGGGGCGGCCTGTAGCGCGCCTTCCGCCATAGCGGCGGCTGTCTGTGCGGACACCGCGCCATGCGCCATGAGAACGGCCTCGGGGACGCCGAGAAGATCGGACTTCGCCGCATTGCTATAGGTGACAACGCCGCGGTCGAGAACGGCGGAGGCGCCGGCAATGTCGGTGAGGGCGGCCGCCACCATGCCGCCAGTACAGGATTCGGCGGTTACCACCATGATGCCTGCCGCCACGGCGCGCGCAATCACCGCGCCGGCAAGGTCTGGCAGTTCCGTTGCGTTCAGATCTACCATGCCAGCGCCCATTGCAGGATCAACAGGCAGGCCGCCGCCAGTGCGCCGGCAACGATGTCATCCGCCATCACGCCATAGCCACCGGGAAGCCGCTCCGCCAGTCTGACCGGCCCGGGTTTCAGAATGTCAAACAGCCTGAAGGCAACAAAACCGGCAACCCACCAGCGCCAGTCGAGCGGCACGACAAGAAGCGTGATCCACTGGCCGGCAACCTCGTCGATGACGATGTCGGATGCATCCTTGCTGCCCATCTCGCGGTCATAGATGTCGGCGGCCCTGACGCCCAGAACACAGATGATCAGCGTTGCCACCTCAAGCGTCCAGCCGCCGAGCTGGACCAGCGCCGCCGCCATGATCACCGCCGCTGCCGAGCCCCAACTCCCCGGGGCCGGGCGGAACCGCCCGATAGGTCCCAGCGTTGCCAGCGTCATCCAGGCGCGCCCGGTCATCCTGTTTCCCCGGTCATCCTGTTTCCCCGGTCATCCTGTTTCTCCGGGCATCCTGTTTCTCCGGGCATCGCCAGCGTTGCTGTTGCCTGTGCGGCGATGCCTTCGCCGCGTCCGGTAAAGCCAAGCTGTTCCGAGGTCGTGGCCTTCACGGCAACGCGGCTGATGTCGATCCCGGCAAGCTGGGCGATGCGGGCGCGCATGGCGTCGCGATGCGGGCCGATTTTCGGACGCTCGCAGATCAATGTCAGGTCGAGATTCAGGATCACCGCCCCACGTTCAGCGCAACGTGACGCGGCAAAACTCAGAAACGTCGCGCTGTCGGCATTCTTCCAGCGCTCATCCGATGGCGGGAAATGCGATCCGATATCGCCATCGGCAAGGGCGCCGAAGATCGCATCGCACAGCGCATGCAGCCCGACATCGCCATCCGAATGCGCGGCAAGGCCGCGATCATGCGCGATATCAACCCCGCCAAGGCGCACCGGCCCGTCGCCATCACTGAATTTGTGGACGTCATAGCCATTGCCGGTGCGGATATCAAAGGGGGGCAGGGCAGCTGGCATGGTTGGGTCTCCCTCGGGATGCGACAGGGCCGACAGCATGGCAAAATCCGCCGGCTGAGTCAGCTTCATCAGGCATTCATCACCTGGCACCGTGTCGATCCTCGCGCTGCCATCCTCGAACAGGCGTATGTCATCGCTGACCTCGGTATCGGGCGGCAGGCTTTCATGCCGCGTGGCAAGCGCGGCAAGCCGGAACATCTGCGGTGTCTGGGCGCGGCCAAGACTCACCCGGTCGATGGTGTTGGCCACCCTGTTATCCTCGACCAGCTTCATCGTATCGATGACAGGCAGAACCGGCAGGGCGGCGTCAGCACCATCATCAAGGGCGGCAATCAATTGGGTAATGACGCGCTGAGGCAGGAAGGGCCGCGCCGCATCGTGAATGGCGACAAGGCTGATTCCAGGGCCAGATGCCGCGGCAAGGCCGGCCGCCACCGAATCCTGGCGCCGCGCCCCACCTGCGACAATCACCACGCGGTCATCACCGGCAAGATCGCCAATCGCCGCCGCGGCCTGTGCCTGACGGTCGGCGGCGGCAACGATGATAATACGCGCTGTTGCCGGGTGGTCGATGAAGGCGGCGAGCGAATGGGCGAGGACACTACGCCCGCGCAAGCTGCGGAACTGCTTTTCCAGGCCGTCACCCATGCGCGTGCCTCCGCCGCCGGCAACGATAATGGCGGCAAGCCGGCGCAATGGCGCATCTGTGCTGGTCCCGGATGTCATGACCCCGTTATCACCAAAGGCAGTGGTAAAGTCTATGATAATTCAGGCCGCGACAGCCGGTGTGACAGCCGGTGTGAAAGGCGGCGCGCAGTGGTCAGGCCTTCCAGGTCGCGGTGTGACGCCTCCGGCCATGCAAAAGGGCTGGAAGTCCTGCCTTGATTTGGTGCATATTGCCTGAAATTTGAGCAGCGGCGGTATCATCACTGCCATACCGCACGGGGTGATTAGGCGATGAGTTTGGTTGTTGGATCCACGACACTGCCGCATGGCGCCATTCTGGCGCCGATGTCGGGGGTGACTGACATGCCGTTCAGGCGTGCTGTCAGGCGCGCCGGTGGCGGTCTCGTGGTGACCGAGATGATTGCCAGCGCCGCCATCCTTCGCGAGGTCAGAACGGAGATGCGCAAGCTGCGGACCGACACCGTCAGCGAGGCGCCGCTTTCGGTGCAGCTTGCCGGTTGGGACCCGCAGATCATGGCCGAGGCTGCCCGCATCGCGGCCGATCTTGGCGCAACCTTCATCGATATCAATATGGGCTGCCCTGCCAAGAAGGTGACCGGCCGCCTGTCCGGGTCGGCGCTGATGCGTGATGAGCCGCTCGCCGGGGCGATTCTCGAGGCTGTTGCGGCGGCTGTCGATGTACCGGTGACGCTGAAGATGCGGCTTGGCTGGGATGATGATAGCCATAACGCGGCGGTGATCGCGCGGCTGGCGGAAAATGCCGGCATCCAGATGATTGCCATCCATGGCCGGACGCGCTGCCAGATGTATAACGGGGCGGCGGACTGGGCCGCGGTGCGCGAGGTTGTCGAGGCTGTTTCCTTGCCGGTGATCGTGAATGGCGACATTCGCGGGCTGGATGATGTTCGTGCAGCGATGCAGCAAAGTATGGCCGCCGGGGTGATGATCGGCCGCGGCGCGCAGGGGCGCCCATGGGTGCTGGCGCAGGCAGGCGATCTTCTTGCTGGCAGGCCGGTACGACGTGATCCGACCATCGCCGAGCGGCATCAGATGATGCAGTGCCATCTTGACGATATGCTGACGCATTACGGCGCGCCGGCGATGCGGCTGGCGCGCAAGCATATCGCCTGGTACGCGCACGGGCTTGCCGGGGCGGCGGAATTGCGCGATGTGGCCAACAACACGACCGACGCCGCCACGGTCTTTGCGGCTGTCGACAGGTTCTTTCTGGGGCTTCGCGAAGATGAGGCGGCGGCGGCATGATGGATGATGCGGCACCACCCGCCTGGCAGGCCGATGCGGCGCATATCCTTGCCAGCCTGCCAAACCCGGTATTTCTCCTCGATAATGAGGACAGGTTCATGTTTCTGAACCATGCCGCCGAAATGTTCTTTGATTCAAGCGAGGCCATGCTTCGTGGCACCGCCCTGGCGGCGCAGATCCCGGCGGATTCCAGCCTGTTGGCGCTGCTGGCGCGATCCCGCAAGCAGATGGCGTCGGTCGCCGATCAGGGGATCGAGGTGGCCAGCCCGCGGATTGGCCTGAAGCTGCTGAATGTCCAGATCGCGCCATTTGGTGACCGGCGCACGCATGAGGGGCGGATGCTCGTCACCCTGCAGGAGCGCGCGCTGGCGGAACGGCTTCGCGGACAGTCGATGTTTCATGGCGCGGCGCGGTCGATCTCGGCCATGGCGGCTCTGCTGGCGCATGAGGTGAAGAACCCGCTTGCCGGCATCAAGGGGGCGGCGCAGCTGCTACAGGCCGATCTGTCGGAGGAAAATCAGGAATTTGCCATCATGATTGTCGAGGAAACAAACCGCGTTACCGCGCTTCTCGACAGGATGGAAGGCTTTGCCGGCGGTGGGCAGGTCGCCCTCAGCCCGGTCAATATCCATGAGGTGCTCGATCACTGTCTGCGCGTCTCGCAGGCCAGCTTCGGTGACAACATGGCGGTGACGCGCCGCTATGACCCATCGCTGCCGCCGGTTGACGGGCATCGTGATCTGCTCATTCAGGCCTTCCTAAACATAATTAAGAATGCATTTGAAGCCACTGATAAAAATACAGAATTAACGGTTATGACCTCATATGCAAGGGGGCGGCGCCTGAACGGGACCGGCGCGGCGCGGTTGCATGTTCCGATACAGGTCGAGATCGTCGATAGCGGCCCCGGAATCGCACCGGACCTTCGCGATCACATCTTTGACCCATTCGTCTCCGGAAAGTCCGGTGGCAGCGGGCTCGGTCTTGCGATGGTGGCAAGCGTTGTTGCCGATCATGGGGGACTTGTCGAGGTTGACTCGGTGCCGGGACGTACCGTTTTCAGGCTGAATTTCCCGCCAGCTGGTGAGGGACAGGCCGATGAGGGACAGGCCGGTGAGGGGCAGGCCGGATGAATACAAAGCCGGCGCATATTCTGGTCGCCGAGGACGACAAGTCGGTACGACTTGTCGTCCAGCAGGCACTGGCACGCCAGGGCTATACCGTGCAATCGAGTGGCACCGCTGCCGGTCTGTGGAAGCTCATCGAGGCAGGTCGCGGCGATGTTCTGATCTCCGATATCGGGCTGCCGGATGGTGATGCGCTCGATCTGTTGCCGCGCATTCAGCAGAAACGCCCGGACATGCCGGTGATTGTGATGAGCGCGCGTTCAACGCTGCTCACCGCGGTCAAGGCGCAGCAGACAGGTGTTTTTGAATATCTGCCAAAGCCGTTTGAGCTGCGAAGCCTTGTCGAGGCGACAAGCCGCGCCGTTGGCAGCATCGGCCAGTCACGCCCCGCCGCCGCCCAGCCATCTGCATTCGAGGAGGGCGGCCCGCTGGTCGGGCGCTCGCCGCCGATGCAGGACATCTTCAAGGCCATGGCCCGCGTTGTCGGCACTGACCTGACGGTACTCATTACAGGTGAAAGTGGCACCGGCAAGGAGCTGGTGGCGCGGGCACTTCATGATCTGGGGTCGCGCCGCGCCGGGCCGTTTGTTCCCATCAACATGGCGGCGATCCCCCGCAATCTGGTTGAATCCGAGCTGTTCGGGCATGAGAAAGGGGCTTTTGTCGGCGCCGACACCCGCATGTCAGGGCGGTTCGAGCAGGCCGAGGGTGGCAGCCTGTTCCTCGACGAGGTCGGTGATATGCCGCCGGAGGCGCAGACGCGCCTGCTGCGGGTGCTTCAGGATGGTGAATACCTGCCGGTTGGCGCCAATCGTCCGGTGAAGGCCAATGTCCGGATCATCGCCGCAACCAACCAGAATCTGCAGCAATTGATGCAGCAGGGGCTGTTCCGCGAGGATTTGTTCTACCGCCTGAACGTTGTACCGCTGCGCCTGCCGCCACTTCGCGAGCGCGCCGAGGATATCGGCCCGCTGGTCAATCATTTCCTGAAGCAGGCCGCTGCCGGCGGCCTTCCTGTCAGGCGTTTTGCGCCGGATGGCATCCGCGCGCTGGCGACCTGGAGCTGGCCCGGCAATGTACGTGAGCTTGAGAACCTTGTGCGCCGCCTGCTGGTGCTTGTCGGCGAGGACGTGATTTCGGCCGAGATGATCGAGCGCGAGCTTGCCGCCGGGCGCGAGATCGAGGCAGAGCCGATCGAAGTTGAAAGCCTGTCGAATTCGGTGGATCAGCATATTCGCAAATATTTCGAGGCGCTTGACGGCGCGCAGCCGCCGCCGGGGCTGCATGCACGCATTCTGCGCGAAGTGGAATTTCCGCTGATCGTCGCAACACTCGAACTGACGCGGGGCAATCAGGTGAAGGCAGCCGAAATTCTGGGCATCAATCGCAACACCCTTCGCAAGCGCATTCGTGAACTTGGCATATGGTCGGGCCGATGAGCAGCGTTGCCACCACCACCCGCCGCGGCGTTCTCCTGCGGTTTTCGGAAAACCGGATCGGCTATTTTGCCGTTCTGGTGGCGCTTGGTATCGGCATTCTGACGATCTACCAGCTCTCGCAGTTCGACCCGGTCAAGACCGACAGCAACATGTTGACCAGCCTGATTGTGGTCGATGTTCTGGCTGTTCTGATTGTTGCCGGCTTTGTCATTCGGCAGATCCTGAGGCTATTGTCCGAACGCCGCCAGAAAATGGCCGGCTATCAGCTTCACTGGCGCCTTGCGCTGCTGTTTGGCGGGGTCGCCGCGCTGCCGGCGGTGATCACCACGCTGTTTGCGCTGTTTGTCGTCGATTACTCGCTTCGCGGCTGGTTCGCCGATCGCATCTCGACAGCTGTCACCGGGTCGGTGCAGGTTGCCGATTCCTATTTCGAGGAGCATTCAAGCTCGATCCGGAGTGATGTGCTGACAATTGCCAATGACGTGAATCGCGAGGCGTTCAAGCTTCTGTCCGAGCCGAATTTGCTGAACCAGTATCTGACCAACCAGACGGCGCTGCGCAATCTGTCCGAGGCGATCATCCTTGATGGAACCGGGCAGGTGGTGGCGCAATCCCGCTTTGCCTTTGCTGTCACCTTTACCAGCATTGGCGGTGACTGGCTTGCCAAAGCGCGCAATGGCGAGGTTGTCATCCTTCGCGGCGACGAGACCAACAAGCTCCGTGCCGCGGTGAAGCTGAACAGCTTTGTCGATGCCTATCTGTTTGTCGGGCGCTTTATTGACCGTTCCGTCCTCGACGCGGTTGACAGTACGCGCCTGGCGGCGGCCGATTATCAGCAGCTTGGCATCCGGCAGCTTGATCTTCAGGTGAGTTTTGCCTTTGTGTTCGGGCTGATCCTGGCGCTGCTTCTGATCACCGCGCTGTGGATCGGGCTGAACCTTGCCAACGCCATTGTCGAGCCTCTTGGGTCTGTTATTTCGGTGGCTGAGCAGGTGCGCGACGGCAATCTGTCAGAACGCGTGCCTACCGGGCTCGAAGTCGATGAAATTGCGCGGCTTGGCCTGTCTTTCAACAACATGCTGGATGAATTGACGCGAAGCCGCGAACAGCTTGTCCAGGCCAATATGCAGATCGACAGGCGTCGCGAATTCACTGAGGCGGTGCTGGGCGGCGTGTCGTCTGGTGTGATCGGTCTTGATACCGCGCATAAGGTAACGCTGCCGAATCTTGCGGCGCGGCAGCTTCTGCAGGCTGAAGATGCCGAATTGATCGGAAACCGGCTGGAAGATGTGGTGCCGGAATTTGCCAGCCTGATCGCGGCGGGAACGACGCGGCGCCGCAAGCTTGCCGAGGAACAGATCATCCTGACGCGGAATGGCGCGCGGATGACGCTGCGGGCGCGAATCGCGACGGAGAAGGTCGACGGGCGGGTTATCGGCTATGTTGTCACCTTTGACGATGTGACGGATCTTCTGACAGCCCAGCGCAAGGCCGCCTGGTCGGATGTGGCGCGGCGGATCGCGCATGAAATCAAGAACCCGCTGACCCCGATCCAGCTTGCGGCAGACAGGCTGCGCCGCAAATACAAGCCGGAGGACGAACAGGCGAGTGAACAGTTCTCCGAATATCTCTCCATCATTGGCCGGCAGGTGGATGATATCGGCCGCATGGTCGACGAGTTTTCGGACTTTGCCCGCATGCCGCAGCCTGTCATGCAGCCGCTGTCGCTTCGCGATCTGGTGCTTGGTCAGGTTGCTCTCTATGACGGCCAGGGGGTGGATTTCAAGGTTGATCTTGGGCCGCGGAACGACAATGACCGGGTGATCGGCGATGCGGGATTGTTGCGTCAGGCGCTGACCAACATCATCCAGAACGCGCTGGACAGTCTGGCCGAACATAAGGTTGCCACGCCATGCGTGAGCCTGGCGCTGGCCTTCAGGGACGGGTTCGTGATGCTGAGTGTGACGGATAACGGCCCCGGCTTCCCGGATATTGACAGGGCCCGACTGTTGGAGCCCTATGTGACGAAACGTGACAAGGGTACCGGGCTTGGCCT
>CENJ01056023.1_pt1 | contig 11756 bp, 10 predicted proteins | sample 356161 | NCBI WGS metagenome assembly CENJ01 (sample SAMEA2619531, study PRJEB7988) | marine metagenome | biome: marine biome (ENVO:00000447); feature: surface water layer (ENVO:00002042); material: "saline water (ENVO:00002010), including plankton (ENVO:xxxxxxxx)" | depth 5 m
CTGGAAAGAATGATCGGCGAGGTCAATAAGATGGCAGATTGTTGATCCGGCCATCCTTTGTCGGTTATCGGACAGTTCCCGGCCATCAAGTTGTGCCAGTTTCAGGGTAAGTTTGTTGCAGAATTACTACAATCGCTGTGCAAAACTGTGGGACCTGCATCGTGGCTGGCCGGAAGGTTGCCCAACGATGCCAACCAAAGATCGCGCTACAGAGTTTTTCTGGAGGATTTCAGGATGTATCTGACGTGCGTTAACAGGGAGATTTTAATGACGAAGTTTACAACAAAATCAGTCGCCGCCGCCGCTGCCATGGCGATTGCCGGCATGACCGGTACGGCACAGGCCACGGATTCGGTCAACGTAGCCTTCTTCCTCGAGTGGGCAACTCCGAATCAGATCGCCAAAGTCGAGAAGGCCTATGACGATGCCATGGGCGTTGATGTCAACTGGACCGATTTCTCAACGGGTGTTCAGATGACCGAAGCCATGCTTGCAGGCGATATCGATATTGCCTATTCGCAGGGCCTTGCGCCGTTCGTGACAGCAATCCAGCAGGGCGCTCCGCTGAAGATGGTCGGCATCGCCGTCGTCTATGAAGCAAATGACTGCTTTGTTGCGAATTCGCTTGGCATCAGTTCCTCGAACGCTTCCGAGCTTGAGGGCAAGACTGTCGCCGTGCCGCTGAACACAATGGCTGACTTCTCGTTCCGCAAGCAGATGGCGGCACTTGATGTCGACATCGACACCATGACCATTGTTGATCAGGCGCCGGCAGACGGCGCTGTATCGCTTGCCGACGGTTCTGTGGACATGGCATGCATCTTTGGTGGCGCGTCGGCAAAGGCCGCTGGCGAAGTCGGTACCCCGATCATGTCGACCCAGGAAAAGACCGATGCCGGCATCGGTTCGTTTGACGTTGTTTCGGTCACCGAATCCTTTGCCAACGATAATCCGGACCTCGTCCGTTCGTTCCTTGAGGTCACACATGAGGCCAACGCCGCATGGACAGCCTCTGACGAGCAGATTGCCAAAGTTGCAGCTGATGCAGGCATGGATGTTGCCACCACGCGCAACCAGATGGCCGGTTTCGTCTTCCCGACCGCCGAGGATCAGGTCAACAGCTTCTTCGGCAAGGATGGCACAGCCGCCGCCGCTGCCGAGTCGCTTGGTCTTGTCTTCAAGAAGCCGGGTGCATGGAATGTTGACGAGAAGATCGCCAAGGTCATGACCGGCGAGTTCATCGAATAGGCTCAGCCTTACCGAACCGAATACTGGCGAGGCCCGGGCTACGGGCCTCGTCCTACTCCCTCCTCTCCGAGGTTAAGACCATGTCAGACCTGATCTGCCGCGACCTGTGCATGACCTTCAGCGACGCGCAATCTGGCGCCAAGGTCGAGGCGCTCAAAAACATCAATTTTGATCTGAAGCAGGGCGAGATCCTGACGGTGCTTGGCCCGTCCGGATGTGGCAAGACAACCCTGCTGAACATGATTGCCGGATTCCTGAACCCGACCTCCGGCGACCTGACACTTGGTGGAAAGACCATCGAGGGGCCGGGCGCCGAGCGCGGTATGGTATTCCAGCAGGGTGCGTTGTTCGAGTGGCTGACCGTTGCGCGCAATGTCGATTTCGGGCTTCGCATGCGTGGCGCAGACCCTGCGGACTCTGCCGCAAAGGTGGAAGGCTGGCTTGACACTGTCGGGCTGCAGGGCTTTGGCTCGACACCGACCTATCAGCTGTCAGGTGGCATGCAGCAGCGTGTGGCGTTGGCCCGCTGCCTTGTCAACGACCCGTCGCTGATCCTGATGGACGAGCCGCTTGGCGCACTTGATGCGCTGACCCGCGAGAAGATGCAGTCGCTGATTCTTGAGCTCTGGAAAAAGACCGGCAAGACCATCATCGTGATCACCCATTCGGTCGAGGAGGCGCTGCTTCTTGGTGAACGTCTGTTCGTCATGGCGCCGCGCCCCGGCCGCATTCACCGCGAATATCATCTCCCCTTTGCCGAGATGGGACTCACACGCTCGCTTCGTGAAATCAAACAGGAACAGGACTTCAGCACGATCCGTGAGGAAATCCTGACCATGATCTGGGACATGGAAGAGGAGATCATGGGTCATGGCTGAGTGGCTGTCTGACAATCGCGCACTCTTCGCGCTGATCGCCATCATCGGTTTGCTGGTGGCCTTTGTCTGGTCGATCCAGATCGGTGTGAAGCAAACACGCCTTCGTGCCCGCGACGAGGTATTCGGCGATCCCGAACGTACCAAGGGTGGCTGGTACTGGGCGGTCTGTGGCATGTCCGCCTTGCTGCTTGTCTGGTTCTATTACTCTTGGGGAACGGCGCGGGCTGTCTTCCCGAATGCCGCGAACGAGCTTTGCCAGATTGCCAAGATCGATGAATCCATGGCGCCGATCAGTGCCGCCCTGCCGATCCGGTCGCGCTATCTGAAATCGACAACCCTGGTGGTGCGCAATCTGGAGCAGCTTGATGCGCTGGATGCCGGCATGCCGTTCGACATTCTGGGACGCACCGAAACCTCGCAACTGACCACCGCCATCAACCAGACGCGGCAGCTGATAGGTTTCCTGTCCGATCCGCAATTCACATCATTGCAGACGCGGACAGGTTTTGCCGATGTCGAGGCCCGCCTGGCCATTCTGACTGCACGCCTCGATGAGGGGCCGCAGGGGCTGTCCGTCAGTGATGAGGCGCTGGCGCAGGATAAATGGGGAACTGGCGAAGTCGAAATTCCGATGCTGCCGATGACCCCGCGCGGTGTGATGTTTGATCAGGTCAGCCAGGAACTCGTGGCGATTTCGGAAGATTTTCTGGCTATCCGCAACCTGTCTCCCGAGGTCAAGGCGTTGATCGACTCGACAGGGTCGGTGATTGCCGGGGTGAAGAAGGCTGATCCGGAGCTGCAGCTTGACGAGGCTGGTCTGAAGAAGCGCAATAGCTTCATCAAGGCTGTCGAGCGGATCTTCAGGAGGATTGATGACGCCACCATCTTCCCGGCGGAAGCGATGGCTGGAGTCAACCTGTCTGTCGGCGCGCTGAATGATGCGGTAGATCGTGCCAAGGGCGGGCTTGGCATCGTGGAATCGCTGTTCTTCCCGGGTAGTGGCATTGTCAAATCGCGCACCCAGTGTACCGAGCAGGGATCGGGGCGCTGGCTTCCGAAGCCAAGCGATGTTGTCGCCACTTTTGCAACGCTTGCCAATCCGGACCTTGAGGGCGGCGGCGGTTACAAGGGCACAAGGCTGCTGTGGTGGAAATGGCTGCCGGTGGCTGATGTGGTCGGCTTCCTCATTCCGGACGCGCTGGTGGATATGCTGCCTGGTGGGTATGGCACGCACGACACTGACGGCAGTTTCATACCGACCTACAAGGACCGGCTTCTGGATTTTGCCAGCGGCGAGGTCTATCTCGGCTCGGTCCCGATGCTCGACGGGCACATCTGGGATTCGCTGTTCCGGGTGCTCGTGGCGATGGCGTTCGGCATTCTGCTTGGCGTGCCGCTTGGCATCTATATGGGCGTGTCGCGGCTGTTCAAATCCTTCTTCGATCCGATGATCGAGCTGTATCGTCCAGTGCCGCCGCTTGCCTGGGCACCGCTGATCCTGACGATCTTCGGCATTCAGGACGACGGCAAGATCTTCCTGCTGTTCATGGTGGCCTTTGCCATTATGGTGATTTCCGCGCGTACAGGTGCGTCCGGCACACAGCTGTCAAAGATCCGGGCGTCACACTCGCTTGGGGCCAGCGACAGGCAAATCCTGCGTCATGTGATCCTGCCGAATGCGCTGCCGGAAATCCTCACCGGCGTGCGGATTTCCATCGGTGTCTGCTGGGGAACACTGGTTGCAGCCGAAATGCTGGCCGGCACAACCGGTATCGGCTTTATCGAGAATGTCGCGCGCACCGTTTCAGACTACGAGCTGATCTGGGTGACAATCCTGATCATGGGCCTGCTTGGCCTGCTGTTTGATCTGTTCATGCGGTGGGTCATTGGCCAGCTGATCCCGTGGCGTGGCAAAGGCTAATCCGCCTTTGCTGCCTAGATCAGGCCGATGGCAATCAGTCTGCTGCCAAGGATGAGAAACGCAACAAGCACGATCTGACGGAAACGGTCCTGCGATACCCGGCTGCGCATCAGTTCGCCGATGCGGAACCCGATCAGCGTTGCGACAAGCCCGAGCGTTGATTTCACGATCACCTTCCAGGTGATCAGCTCGGCCATGACAAGCCCTATGCCAAGCGGCACGCACCCGGCAAGAAACAGGAAGCCGGCAGCGCCGATAAACCGCTCTTTCGGTGTGTTGCGGGCGATCAGATACATGGCCACCGGCGGTGACCAGATCGAGCTGAGCCCGCCTAGAACACCGGACACAACCCCGAAAATGCCCTGCCAGGCCAGCCCCGGACCAATCGGAATGGTCACCCCGAACAGCAGGTTCAGCGAGAAAATCACCATCGCGCAACCGATGGCAACCGTCAGAAACGATGTCGGGTATTCGGTGATGAAAAGCGAGGTGATGAAAATGCTGGCGGCAAGCGGAATGGCGAACCACACATAGTCGGCGGCGATCTTGCGCCGTTCAGGGGCGCGGCCAAACTGGAAGATGTTGGTGAAGAGGATCGGCAGCCACAGAAGTGAAATCGCTTCGGTTGGCGAGATGATCAGCGTGAGAAAGGCCATGGCGGCCGCAGGCAGGCCGATGCCAAGGAAGCCTTTGACGATGCCGGCAAGAAGGAAGATCACGCAGATGATCGCGATCAGGATCGGGTCAAGCGATGGCAGCAGGGCCGTCAGCGTCAATCCACTCAAGCGGCATCTCCACCATAGACCATGTCGTGAAGTTTCAGGCGCTGAACCTTGCCGGATGGTCCCTTTGGCAGATCGTCAAGGACGTGAACCCTGTCCGGGGCCTTGAATTTGCCGAGCCGCGAGACACAGTGGGTCAGCAGCTCCTCTTCGTTGGTGCTGCGTCCCGGCTTGTAGCGGATGCAGGCCTCGACCCGCTGGCCATAATTGCTACAGGGGACGGCAAAGGCCGCGGCTTCCAGAACATCCTCATGCTCGAGAAGAACCTCGTCCACCTCGCGCGGGGCGATGTTCTCGCCGCCCTTGATGATGAGTTCCTTGATGCGGCCGGTGACAAAGACGAACCCGTCCTCGTCCATATGGCCAAGATCACCGGTGCGAAGCCAGCCATCAGCGGTGATGGTCTTCGCGGTTTCCTCGGGCTGGTGAAGATAGCCCTGCATTACATTGTCACCGCGGATGAGGATTTCACCGGTGGTCCCGCGTGCCACCTCGGCTTGCGATTCATCGGCAACCATGACCTCGTTGCCGACAGCAACGCCGGGGGATCCGATCTTGCGGGTGGCTGGCGGCATCGGGTTGGTCAGGATCTGCGCGCCGGTTTCGGTCAGGCCCATGGTCTCGATGATGGGAATGCCAAAGCGGTCTTCGAAGCGCCGGTGAATCTCGGGGGACAGGGGGGCTGACGCCGAGCGTGAGAAGCGCAGCCTGTCGCGATTGATCTCTGGCACGCTGTCATCATTCAGAAGATAGGCGAACAGGGTCGGCACGGCGCTGAACCAGCTGACGTCATTCTCATGGACCTGGGCCCAGAACGAGCGCACCGAAAAGCGGTAGGGCATGACAAGTCCACTGGTCGACATCAGTGTTCCCATCACGGTCACACACAGACCGTTGATATGATAGATGGGAAGAACGCACATCGCGCTGTCGTCCTGGCGTACGCCGTGGCCGTTCACCACATTCAATCCTGCCGCCATCAGGTTCGCGTGGCTCAGAAGAACGCCCTTGGGGTTGCCAGTGGTGCCGGAGGTATACATCAGCAGGCCGGGCGTGTCGGCGTCTGGTACGCGTGCCGGTGCCGCCGCCACATCAAGTCCTTCAGGCCAGTCCGGGCCAGAATCCGGATCAAGCCTGATAAGGGTGAATTCGCGGTCGACACCGGCAATGGCATCATTGATCAGGTCGCGGTTCTCGTCGCTGCACAGGATGGTTGAAACGCCGGAATGCCGGATCACATAGGACAGCACCCGTGCGCCGGATACAAGGTTCAGGGGCGTCGACAGATAACCGCCGGTGGTGATGCCGGCAAAGCACAGGGTCGACCAGACAGAGTTTTGCGCGGCCACCGCCACCGGTGCGCCAGCCTCCAGCCCGAGAGCGTCAAGATGGCTGGCGATATCGCGCGCACTTGCCAGGGCCTCGGCCCAGGTGACGCTTGCCCCTGTATCTGGCGAGCGAAGCCATACTGAATCACCGTGGGATGCAGCATTCGCCTCGAGTTGCGCGGCAATGCTGCCGGCTGTCTGACCGCTCATTTCCCGAACTCGTCCCAGTAATCGCCAAAAATCTCGTCAAGCGAGGGGCGGTTCTCAGGGATTGTGCGCACAACATGGACCCGGTTGACGAAATGCCGCCAGTTCAGGTTCTCGTCGATCGAGTTTCCGCCCCAGCTGCCGCATCCCATGGACAGGGAGAAGGGCATGCCATTGTTGAAAAAGCCGCCATTTGCAAAGCAATGGGCCTGGTTGACGATCACCCGGCAGGTGCGTGCCTCCATCGCCAGCCGACGGGCACGGTCATCATCCGCGGAATGAAGACCAAGCGAATGCCCGGCCCCCATATGGTTCTGGATGGCGATGGCCTTGCCCATGGCGTCATCAAAATCGCTGGCCCGGTGAAGGGCAAGGAAACGTGACATCTTCTCACCCGTCATCGGGTGATAAGGGCCGAACTCTGTCTGTGGGGCGACCAGAAAGCGGGTGTCTGCCGGCGCATTCTCGGCAAAACCGGTTTCGGCAAGCACCACATCGATATCCTTGGCGAGAAGACGCGTGGTCAGCTTGCCATGGTGCCAGTGAATGCCCTCCAGATGAGCCGTCTGGGCTGCATCGAGGCAATAGCCGCCTTCGCGCGCCAGCGCCTCGACAACCCTGTCATAGACAGCATCCACGGCGATGACAGCGTTCTCTGACGAGCAGGAGGTGGCATTGTCGAAGATCTTCGAAGCTGCGATTTTCGCGGCGGCTTCGTCGATATCGGCAGTTTCGTCGATAATGGTCACGACATTGCCGGCGCCAACGCCAAGCGCCGGTGTTCCGGACGAATAGCCGGCCCGCACATTCGACTGGGACCCGGTCACCACCACAAGATCGGCAAGCTGCATCAACCGTTCGGTTTTCGGCTTGGATGGCGGTGCCGGCACCATCTGGACCAGATCCTCCGGAACGCCGAGGCGGGCCAGCGCGGCGTGGATATGCTCCAGCATCACCAGCAGCGGCTTCACCCCTTTGGGTGACGGTGCCAGGATAATGGCATTGCCGGTCTTCAGCGCGTTGATGGTGTTGTTGACAGGCGTTGCCAGCGGGTTTGTCGACGGGACGATGGCGGCGATCACCCCTTTCGGGCGGTAATAGATCGACAGGCCACGCGCCTCATCTTCTTCAACATGACCAAAGGCGGTGACATTCTTGATGTCGCGCATCAGACCGAGGGTCTTGTTGTGGTTCTTGCGGACCTTGTCATCAGCATTGCCAAGACTTGTCTCGGCAACGGCCATCTCGGCCAGCGTCCGGTTGCGCTCGGGCTCCATCAGAACCCAGGCAACCGCCTGGCAGGCACGGTCGAACAGCGCCTGTGATCCCATCTCTTCATAGGCGGCCTGCGCCGCGCGTGCGCGGTCCACCAATGCGTCGATCATGCCGGTATCTTCGGACACGACCCTTCCTTTCTGAGGCGAAGCCTTCTTATGTCTACTAGCTGGATGTTTTGAAGGCTCTATAGAGGCCCGCAGCCAGTGTCAATGTGCCGGCAATGATCAGAATGGTGCAGATCGGGCGCGAGAAATAGGTGCCGAGATCGTAATGTACCATCTGCATGCCCTGCGCGAAATTCTGCTCACCGATCTTGCCAAGAATGAGGCCCAGCACGATCCCCGGAATGGAGTAGCCGGTGCGGCGCAGCAGGAAGCCAAGAATGCCGGCCCCGAACATCACCATCACATCCAGAACAAGACCACGGCTGATATAGGCACCAATGGTGGCCAGCAGCAGAATCAGCGGGGCAAGGAACTGGAACGGGATCTTCAGCAGATAGAGGATCGTCTTGGTTTCCAGAAGTCCGATGAACAGGATCGACAGGTTTGCGTAGAACATCGCCGCAAAGACAATCCAGATCAGTTCCGGCGAATTGTAGAAGACAAGCGGTCCGGGCTCCAGATCATGCATCTGGAAGACCGCAACCATCATCGCCGTCAACGCACCGCCCGGAAGACCAAGTGCCAGAAGCGGGATCATCGCCGCGCCTGTGGCGGCGTTGTTGGCGGTTTCCGAAGAAATAACACCCTCCAGCTTGCCCTTGCCGAATTCCTCCTTGTTCTTTGACCAGCGCACCGCCTCGCCATACCCCATGAAGGCAGCAAGGGTGGCACCGATCCCGGGAAGAATGCCGCAGAAGAACCCGACAAGTATCGAGCGGATCACCGCGAATTTGTGCATCCAGAGTTCAAGGACAGTCGGGAAGGACATGCCAAGCTTTGGCGCGTCGTACTGGCCGCTGGCTTTCTTTTCCGCCTGCACGAAAATTTCCGATACGGCGAAGAAGCCAAGGATGGCAGGGACGAACGCAATGCCGGCGGCAAGATCGGTAAAGCCGAAATTATACCGGTTGATACCGCCCACCGGGTCCTGGCCGATGGTGGCAATCAGCAGGCCGAGAAGCACCGACATCCAGCCTTTCCAGATGGTCCGTCCACCGACGGACGAGGCGACGGCCAGTCCAAAGAAGACAAGCGCGAAGATTTCCGGTGGCCCGATATTGCGGATCGCCCAGTTGGCCAGCGGTTCGGTCGCCGCCATCATCACCAGCGCCGAGGCGACACCGCCGATGGCCGAGCACAGCACCGCCGCGCCAACAGCCTTTCCGGACTGGCCCTTGCGGGTCATCGGATAACCGTCAAAGGCTGTCGGGGCGTTCTCTGGCGCGCCCGGGATGTTGAACAGGATCGCTGTGATCGCGCCGCCATAGGTGCCGGTGCAATAGATCACCGCAAACAGCATCACGCCCTGCGCCGGTTCCAGATCAGCGGTGAAGGGAAGCAGGATGGCTGCCAATGTCAGCATGCTGACGCCGGGAATGGCGCCAAACAGCATGCCGCCAATCACCCCAAAGACGAAGATGCCGATGGTGAAGGGATCACCAAAGAGAGCGCTGCTGCCAGCCAGAAAGTTTTCGACCATGATGCGTTACCAGAGCTTTTGCAGGTTGGTGTTCATTTTCAGCACGAAACCGCTGTAGTCATAGAAGGGTGAGACGTTGCCCTGTGGCAACGGGGCGTTCAGCGCCACGACAAACAGGCCAAGAAGGATGGCGTAGATCAGGATCGTGATCCCCAGAATCCACTGCCAGCGCCGCTCACCGAACAGGAATATGATCATCGCGATGAAGAATGGCGCGGCCGAATACATGCCCACCGGCTTCAACAGATAGGCGAAGATGAAGGGCGTGAACAGCACGGCGACAACCTTCGCCAATGTTCTCGGGTCGGAATAGTCGGTTGCGGAGTCCTCGGTCTCGGAAATGCCGACACGGCCCTTCTGCACCGCTGATCCGTGCTTGTAGAGGTGATAGAGATTGCCAGCCGTCACCAGAAGCAAAAGGATGAGGATGACCCGCGGCCAACCGGTCGCGCCGAATTTGTAGATTTCGATCGGTTGATTGAATTCAAAGGAATATCCAAAGAAAATCAATGCAATCAGTGCCCAGACAGCACTTTCGACAAGATGGGGTTTGGTGAGGTGGCCCAAGTGTGCCTCCAGCTAAGGAAACCTGAATAATGGAAGGAAGCCATTTCGGCATGCTGCCGTCAGCAGCGAAATGCTGACCCCCCGATTTGCATCGGAGGGTCAAAATTTCAGGGTGCGGCAGACGCTTACTTCACATCCATGCCCATCGACTTGTAGACATCGCGATACTGGGCGATGGAGCGGGTGATCAGGTCACGCGCGCCGGCCGTGTCACGATAGCTGTCGATGACGTTCATGAACTTCGAGTCGTTGAATGCCTGGTAGCTGTCCTGGCAATAGCCACGCTGGAAAGCCCACTGCAGCCATGCGACACGATCCGCGGGGGCGTCCTTGTGGACATAGAAACCACGGAAACGCAGCAGCGGGTCGAAATCCATGCCCATCTCCCGGTGGGTCGGGACATCGGCGAAGACCGATGGACGGTCGTCAAAGATGGTCAGGATCGGCTTGAAGTTGTCGGCATCCAGGAACTTGCGGACGTCGCCAGGCTGCTCAAACAGGGCGTCGACCTGGCCGCCAAGAAGCGCGCCATAACGGGGGGCACCCTTGTCGAACGAGATCTGCTGGATTTCCATACCGGTGGCGTCGGTGATGAACTTCATCGTGACGCGCTCCATCGACCCCTCTTTCGAGACGTTGGCGATGGTGGCCTTGCCACCCTGCGCCTTCACCCAGGCGACGAATGACGGCCAGTCATTGTAGCGGGTCTCGTTCGTGCGGATGTAGATCTGCGAGAACGTCACCTGCGAAATCACCAGCGGGATCAGATCCTCTGCCGGGTTCGGGCGGGACGAATCAAGGGCGTGGGCCGACGAGGCATCGTCGATATGCTCGAGAACGTTGTAGCCGTCCGCCGGGGACGTCATATAGGCGGTCATGCCGACTGTGCCCGAACCGCCTGGCTTGTGGTCACGGTTGATGGCAACGCCGGTCAGACCGGTAACGCCCTCGGCCATGGCAGCGGCAACCTGGCCGGAACCACCCGCAGGGCCATAAGGCACGATCATGGTCAGGGCGCGCTCAGGAAAGCCACCCGGCTTGTCCATGGACGCTTCCTTGACCTTACATTCGAATGCATGCGCAGCGCCGCTGGCGGCGAGCATCATTCCGGCGACAACGCCGAAGCTGAGAAATCGGTTCATTTTTTCCTCCGGTTATAGGGCCGCCGATGATAGCTCCCCCGACGGTAACCGATATTATGAACATCATTTAAGTGCTGGGAAAAGTGCAAATCTGCGCAAATGAGCAAAGGCTCGCCGTCTCAGGCGCGTTGTGTTGTCGCAATTGGCCGGAAAAGCGCGCTGCTAACCGATGCGCGAACTTAGCAGAAGGCTTGTGTCGGTGTCCTTGATTCCCGGAATCTGGCGAAGGCGGGAAATCGCCGTGTCAAAGGCTTCCAATGTGCTTGTCTGTATTTCCGCAGCAAGATCCCACCGGCCATTTGTGGTGTGGAGGCGTGTGATCTCCGGCATCGAGATCATCTTGGTGATGATGTTTTCTTCCTCGTTCGCCAGAACATTGATCATGATCCAGCCTGACACATTATGCCGGAATTCCTCGGCACCAAGCGTAACCGTATAACCGGTAATCACCCCGGAGGTTTCCATCTTCTTGATGTGCGAATCGATGGTGACGCGGGACACGGCAAGTTCGTGCGACATCTGCGTGACCGACATGCGGGCATTCCGTTTCAGAAGGGCGATGATGCTGGCGTCGAGATTGTTCACGAAGCTGTCTTTCTGCAGGGCTGATTACTAACAATGAGTTAATTACTTAATAGTTGCTAATCAATCAATACAAAAAGATTACAAAACTCTGTAAAATCAGACAGTTCATGCACAAAAAGACAACCCTGTTGACGCAAAGTGCTGATATCCGAAAAGAAACGCTGCTATCCGACAAG
>CENJ01098775.1_pt1 | contig 11753 bp, 8 predicted proteins | sample 356161 | NCBI WGS metagenome assembly CENJ01 (sample SAMEA2619531, study PRJEB7988) | marine metagenome | biome: marine biome (ENVO:00000447); feature: surface water layer (ENVO:00002042); material: "saline water (ENVO:00002010), including plankton (ENVO:xxxxxxxx)" | depth 5 m
TGAAACACGTGTTAAAGTAGTAAAGAATAAGGTATCACCACCGTTTAAGAAAGCAGAGTTTGATATTATTTATGGCCAAGGAATTTGTAAATATGGTGAACTCATTGACATGGGTGTTGAGCATGGTTTGATGCAGAAAGCGGGTTCTTGGTATAGTTATAATGGAGAACGAGTAGGTCAAGGGAGAGATAATGTGAGAACATATTTAAAAGAGCACACTGAAATTGCTCAAGAGATTGAGCAAAAACTCCGTGCGCAGTTATTACCTAGCGATGCGACTAATGAGGTTGAAACAGCATAATGTCACTGCGCCTTGCTGCTATGGATTGTTTAGCTAGAAGGGAATACAGTTATCACGAACTGTACCAGAAGCTATCAAAGAAACAAGGGCAAGAGAATCTAATGTCTGTACTAGAGTCATTGAAGAATGAAGGGCTTCAGTCTGATTATCGTTATGCATCAATGCGTGTAAAGGTGAGAAGTCAGGCAGGTTATGGCCCTCGATTCATTCGTTCAGAGCTCACTGCACATCACATTGATCAAGACCAAATTGAAAAAGTACTGACAGATCAACACATCGATTGGAATGATTTGGCGTATCAAGCAGCAGTTAAAAAGTATCGGGGTGATCTTTCAAAGATTAAACAGTTTTTAATCCGTAAAGGTCATGAGTATGATACGATTCAATGTGTTTTAAAGGAGTTAGAAAAAGGTGCTGACCACAGAGATTCGTAAAGCTTTTTTATCATATTTTAAAGAACACCACCATACAGTGGTTCCTAGAGCCTCGCTGGTACCCCAAAATGATCCGAGTCTTTTATTTGTTAATGCAGGTATGGTGCAGTTTAAGTCTTACTTTCTTGGAGAGCAGGCCCCGTACTCTCAAGCTGTGAGTATACAGCCATGCTTGAGGGTAGGTGGAAAACATAATGATTTAAAGAATGTAGGCCATACAGCTAGACATCATACGCTATTTGAAATGCTTGGTAATTTTAGTTTTGGTGAATACTTTAAAAAAGAAGCCATTACTTTTGCATGGTATTTCATCACCGAGCACCTTAAAATTCCGGTTTCTAAATTGTGTGTGACAGTGCATGATTCAGATCAAGAATCACGCTTGATTTGGGAAAATGAGATTGGTTTACCGAGGAATAAGGTGATTGATTGTGGTGATGAGGATAACTTTTGGTCGATGGGTGATACAGGACCATGTGGACCCTGTACAGAAATCTTCTATGATCATGGTCCTGAAGTGCCTGGTGGACCTCCTGGTTCCAAGGATGCCGATGGTGATCGTTTTGTCGAAATCTGGAATTTAGTATTTATGTCCTATGAGCGATTAGCCAATGGTGATCAGACACCTTTGCCGAATCCTTGTGTTGATACTGGGATGGGGCTTGAAAGAATTGCTGCAGTGTTACAAAGTGTGCATTCAAATTACGAAACAGACGTATTTCAGTTCTTAATGGATGCTGTTGCTCAATGTGAACCTTCAAAATCCTGTACTCAGGTCACTTTACAAGTGGTTGCAGATCACTTACGGTCTATTTTGTTTCTTATGACGGATGGCGTGATTCCAGGTAATGAAGGTAGATCATATGTATTACGCCGTATCATTAGACGTGCTTTAAGGTATTTGTATCAAGATGGCTTTAATTCACCATGCCTTTTCAAAATGTTACCTGCAGTGGCTGCGATTATGGGCGAGGACTATCCAGAACTAAAGTTACAACTTCATCATCATCAATCACAATGTGAGAAAGAAGAAATAAAATTTTTCAATACATTGGACCAAGGGATGTCATTACTTCATTCACATTTAGACCATCATTCTCATGTGGCTGGTGATGTCATCTTTAAATTGTATGATACGTACGGTTTTCCTGTGGACCTCACCGAAGATATTGTGAGTGATCACAATGGTACATTGGATCTTGAAGGTTACGAGCAATGTATGAAAGAGCAGAAAGAACGATCAAAACAACATCAAAAATTTAAAGATGTTCTCAATTATGATGTCAGTGGATTGATGAAAACACAGTTTTTGGGATATGAGGTGTTGGCGTCTAATGCTAAAGTGGTCCGTTTATATCAAAAAGGTGAGTCTATAGATCAATGTCAAGGCGAAGCCGAAATGATTGTTGATCGAACACCTTGTTATCCAGAGGGTGGTGGTCAGATTGGTGATTGTGCTGATTTATTTTTTGGTGATGAAAAAATTGGTGATGTTGTTGATACGAGAACATTAGGTGATCAAATCATTCACTATGTCCGGTTATTATCAGTGGTTCATGTCAATGATGATATACGTATTGTCGTCTCAGATGCACGTCACCAAACTGCTCCTCACCATTCTGCTACTCATTTATTGCATGCAACATTAAAAAATGTATTGGGAGAGCACGTATGTCAAAAAGGTTCGCTCGTTACATCTGAAAAATTACGATTTGATTACAGTCATGACCAAGCGTTAACAGCCATACAACAAGAGACCATAGAACAAACAGTGAATGATATGATTCGTCAAAGTATTCCTGTTCAGACTAAGATGATGAGTCTTGATGAGGCCAAAGCTGAGGGTGCAATCTGCTTGTTTGGCGAGAAGTATCCTGATCGTGTCAGAGTATTATCTATCGGTGATTTCTCAAAAGAGCTTTGTGGAGGCACTCATGTGAGCAATACTAATCAATTGATTGTGTTTAAGCTTTTGAGTGATAGTGCTTTATCTAGTGGTGTGAGACGTATAGAGGCCATAGCAGGTATTCCCGCTTTAAACTATTTAAATCAACAGTCAAAATATACCAGATCAATGAGCCGTCTTCTGAAGGTCGGCGAATCAAATATCGAGCAGAAGGTTTCACAGCTTATGGCTGAGAATAGAAAGCTTGAAAAGCAATTAAAGCAAAAACAAGCGCATATTCAGGTGACAATGCCATCTGAGTCAATTAATGGGTGTACCTGCTTTATTGCACAAGTTTCCTCTGAGGATGAAAGACCATTAGTTCAATATGTTGATCAAAATCGTGGTGCTCAAAAAATGGTCAGTTTCTTTTACGAGAAGGGTGATGAGACCGCAAGATTTGTAATTGGTGTTGGCAAAGATTTAGTCCAGCAGATCTCTGCAAAGGAGATTATGACGCTATTATCTAAGCATCTGAAGATCAAAGGTGGAGGTAAAGACCTATTAATACAGGGAGTGATCAGTGCGACGCCAGAGGACATTAAACATGGTGTGGTTGTGTTAAAACAGTGGATTAAGGAATTCCAGTTTTGAAAAGATCAGTAATGAAGTTTGGTGGATCGTCTCTTGCGAGTATTGAGAAAATTAATCATGTCGCTGGTCTTGTGATTCAACATGCGATTAATCACCAGGTTGTTGTGGTTGTCTCTGCAATGATGGGTGAAACAGACCGTCTAGTTGGGCTTGGGCATGCTGTTTTTGATCATGATGAGCCGAATAGAGAGTATGATCAGTTAATTAGTAATGGTGAGAATGTAACTGCAGCTTTAGTTGCATTGGCAATACAAAAAAGAGGTCATCAGGCCATCTCTTTTACAGGTTGGCAAGCTGGTATTCAAACGACTTCTGAGCCTCAAAATGCTCAAATTATTGCATGTGATACACAATGTATTCAACAAGCATTTGATGAAGGAAAAATTCCTATAGTAACAGGTTTTCAAGGTGTGGCTAATGGTACCGTTACCACATTATCAAGAGGTGGTTCTGATCTTACAGCCATTGCATTAGCTCATTCATTGAAAGCAGAATTATGTTGGATTTATACCGATGTCAAGGGGATCTATCCCGTGGATCCACGGATTATGCCAGAGGCAGCTGTTTTAAAGCAGCTAGATTTTCATACCCTATCTAAAATTGCAGCGAGAGGTACAAAAGTCGTTCAATCACAAGCAGCTGATTATGCGATGAAATATCAACAGCCAATTAGAGTATGTCACTCTGAGCGACCTGATTTAGGTACATTGGTGGGTACAGAGGATGTGGCTCATCCTCCAATTATATCTCACTTTTCTGATATTACCTTGTTGCAATGTAACAAAGATTCATTGCCTTCGACGTTTGATCATTTGGAAACAGTAGGTCTTTTTCAATCAGCCCATATGGGAATATGTCATGCCTTTAAGGCTTCTGCTAAAACATTGACTCAGATGATTCGAAAGACCCGGATACAAGAGCAGGTTGTGGTGATTGATGGACATTGGAGTCTCATTACAATTACTTATCATAAACAATTTCCACAGAAATCTTTCTTGGATGCATTGTTAAAAAAATCAATCAATAGCTATAGCTCCGCAGGTCATTTAGTCCTAAGCTTTATTGTCCCTAAATCACGAGTCGTAAGTCATATTAATCAGATTTATAATATTATTTCAAGATTTTATGAAGAGATGGCGCCCTCTTATTGTAAGCCTTAAGCTATTATAATTGTAATATAATTAAAATATGTACTATAATATATGTAACTCATGATTGTAGTATAAAAATCATGAATTGACACCTAATGATGAGTTGGATATTGTAGGTTGAAATTTACACATTGTAAGGATATCATACGAAGATTAGGAAGTTATTTATAAGGAGATTATTATGTTGATATTAACAAGAAGAGTTGGCGAAACATTAGTGATTAACGATGATGTCAAAATCACTGTTCTCGGTGTAAGAGGTCATCAAGTCAGAATCGGTGTAGATGCGCCAAAAAATGTTGCTGTTCACCGTTTAGAAATTTACCAGAAAATTAATCAAGACTCAGATACAGCGCACCTTAATGATGATACACCGTCAGATTCATCAGATCACTAATTGTTATATGATAACTTTATTAATTAGTGAAGGCTGAATGAAAGACCCTTTTTACCATAATGAAAAATTAAGATATGATTCTCCGATTCCTAGTCGTGAATTCATTATAGAGCTATTAAAAAAAAATAAGAAACCCATTAATTTTGAAACACTTACAAAACGGCTCAATTTAACCACTGAAAAGCATATCTGTGCAGTTAAGAAAAGAATTAAAGCAATGATACGAGATGGTCAAATATTTGAAAACAGAAAGGGTTGTCTAGTTATTACACAACAAATGGACTTATGTCATGGGATTGTTCAATTTAGCAAAGATAAGCAAGCATTATTATGGCTTGTTGATCAAAATAAAAAAGTGCCTATTATTGGGATTCAGTCTGCTGAATTGATGCAAGGCGATGAAATTATTGCTCGATATACATCTCACGAACAGGTTGTGGTTGTTGAAGTCGTTGCTCGCACAATGAAAAAGATAGTTGGTACAGTAGAGATCAACAAGGGGATCTACAGCCTAAAGCCACTTACAGTATGTTGTCAATTTGATCCAATTATCCAGCCTTCCAAAGTGAAAATATCTAAGGGACAACTCGTTAAGGCAAAGATTAAAGCAAATCCAAGATCAGGTAAACCTGCAATCGTTAAAGTGATTGAAGTGGTTAAATCAAAATCAAAATTATTAGATCAAATTAAGATCATTTGTGATGCTTTAGAGATACCAAATGATTATCCAGACAACCTAGTACCAAAACGTCAGCCGAAATATTCTAAGCGCGAAGATTGGCGACAGCTTGATTTTGTTACCATCGACGGTGATGATGCAAAAGATTTTGATGATGCCGTATATGTTGAAAAGCATCGTGACACTTATTCTGTATATGTTGCCATTGCAGATGTTGCGCATTATGTTAAACCAAATTCCCCCCTAGATAAGGAGGCTTATCTGCGTGGTACCTCAGTGTATTTTCCAGGTTATGTCATTCCCATGCTACCTGAACAGTTGTCCAATGACTGGTGCTCTTTAAAGCCAAATGAGGATCGCCTAGCACTTGCAGTTAAAATGATGATGAATAGAAAAGGTCAAATATTATCCTCTACCATTCATGAAGTGGTGATTTGTTCTAAACATCGACTGACTTATCAAAAAGTGCAAGATTATATTGAAATGAGAACACCTAATGAATTTTCTTCCATTCTAGACCCACTCATCGAGACATATCATTTGTTACAACAACAAAAACAAGACAGAGGTGCTTTAGCTTTCAATAGAAAGACAATAGTGCCATTGATTGATAAGCATAACGAAGTGAAATTTCGTGATGATTCACAAACAGATGCACACCGATTAATCGAAGTGTTGATGCTATCGGCTAATGAGGAAATTGCTAAGTTTTGTATCAAACATAAATTACCCGCATTATATCGTAACCACGGAAGCCCAGACGAACAAAAATGGCAACATATCGTCGATTTTCTAAAAGCATATGAGATTCATGCAAAGCCAAATCACATCCCGGACCCTAAAGAAATGAGTCAATTGCTTCAAAAGGTCCAAACACTTGATGCTTCTGAAATTATTGAGCAAATGCTCTTGCGATCATTACCTCAAGCATTATACGAAGATAAAAATAATGGTCATTTTGGCTTAAATTATAAAGAATATCTTCATTTTACCTCCCCCATTCGTCGGTATCCAGATCTGTTAGTTCATCGAGCGATTAAGGATTTTATAAATCATGCAAAATCGTCCTCAAATGATTTAAAGAAAGTCGCTCAGCATTGTTCTTATAGTGAACGTAGAGCTGAACAAGCAACAAGATGGGTTGATAGTTGGATTAAGTGTCAGTTTATGAGTCAAAAAATTGGAGCAGTGTACACTGGTCGTATTTCTAATGTGCTTAATTTTGGTTTATTTGTATACATAGAAGAACTTGGTATCGATGGCTTGATACATGTCTCAAACTTACCTCAAGATTATTACGACTATGAAGAGTCAACTCAACAGCTAAAAGGCCGATATACCCATTCTATTTATTCGTTGGGTGATCTAATTAAGATTAAGGTAGATCATGTTGATCTAGAATCAAGAAAAGTAGATTTTCAATTAGAACGTTGAAAAATAAATATTGCACCTTCAGTAGGCTGATTTTGTTCGTGTCGAATGACGGCTTGTGATTGATGAATGATATTAAAGGAACAAGCAATGGCCGTTTTCTTGATATATTCAATGTGATGTTTAAAGCGTCCCGATGGACTTAAACAAAATGATGAAATGTGATCTGCTATTTCAACGGTGCATATAAAGCATCCATTCGTTGTGAGACCATCGTATAAAAGTGCAAATAAACGTTTGATATCACCAAAGTAGGGTAGGACATCTGCGGCGTAAATTATATCAAATGGAGATTGATCAGGTAAATAAGTATAAATATTTTCGCAGATGAGTTGATCATAAATATTGAGTTTCTTCGCAACTTGTAGCATATTTTCAGAGCAATCAAGACCAATGAGCTGTTTAGACCAAGGCTTTAAGCGTTCTCCAGCCATCCCTGTACCACACCCAAAATCTAGTATGTTATCCCATTGATTGATTTTGGGTTCAAGATGTACCTCGATGATATTCTGTAAAACGTCATGTCCTTTGTACTTAAGTGCTTTAGTTAAGTGGTCATCATAACTTGCTGCATATTGATTAAATAGATTTTTAACATATTCTTCTGGACATTCATCATAACTGTCAGTTTTATTTTCTAATGCTGCTAGTAAAAAATTAATCTCTGCATGATTTGGTTGAAGCTGTTGAGCATGTTTGTAATATCTGATAGCTTCTTTTTGATTACCTTGTTTTAAATATAACGTCCCCATATTGAAAATGGTATTAAAATGATTGGGCTCAATAGATAACAATTGATTGAAGAAATTTTTTGCATCATCAAAACGAGCTAAATATTGGTAACAAACGCCAATGTTATATAATGCATCAACATGTTGATTATCTTTTGTAATAATTTGAAACCAATGTTGTAATGCCGATTCTAGATCACCATTATGAAAATGAATGACAGCAATATTGTGGCAATTTTCAGTATTAAAAGGTTCAAGCGTATACGCAACATCAAAATGTTCTAATGCAGTTTTTGTATCCTCAATGCCCAGGTAGGCACAACCAAGTTGATGTCGTATATCAAAGTGATCACAATTTTGATCAACCAAATCTGATAGTATATCAATCGCTTCATGGTATTCTTTTAAATGGATATGGCATTGTGCAAGATGATAATCAATATCTGGGTACTGACCATCTCTTTTTTTCACAATTTGATAATTGTTCTTAGCTGCTTTAAAAGATTTTTGACCTTGCTGGCAAAGTGCCATATTAAATATTGGATCTAGAGCATTTTCATTGACTTGATGAGCACGTTCAAAATAGGACAATGCGAGTGTGTGTTCACCTTGTTGATAGTACATACTACCCAAGTTATTTAATGCACTCGATAAGCTTGGACAAATCGCAAGCGCTTGATGATAAAAATCGAGTGCTTTTTCATATTCGCCAAGTCCTTTATATACATTACCAATATTGGATAATAACCCGTGATTTTTTGGTTCAAGAGCAAGTGCCTCTTTTAAATACTTTAGTGATAGCTCGAAGGACTTTTTTTGTCCATGTGCAATACCTAATAATTGTAATAATTCAAAATGGTGTGGTAGAGAATCTAACAGATCTAAGTATAATTGAATAGCTTGGTCGACCTCTCCAGCTTGATGGAGCTGAAAGGCATGTTGTATTGATTGATCCATAAAATGTATATTAACCTGAATTTTATTAACATAAAAGGTTGCTCCTTAAAATAAATTTCTGTATCCTTAGATCTTAAGTGAGCTATTCAGGGTACTTAGCTCAGCTGGTAGAGCGTCGCCCTTACAAGGCGAATGTCGGGGGTTCAAGTCCCTCAGTACCCACCACGTGGAGTGGTAGTTCAGTTGGTTAGAATACCGGCCTGTCACGCCGGGGGTCGCGGGTTCGAGTCCCGTCCACTCCGCCATTATAGAGTGTACTTATGAATAAAACTCTCAACTCAAAACAATATGTCCCAATTCTTGTAACCGGCTTTTTAGCCGTAGTGTTTATCGCCTCAATGGTATTAGACCTCAACTCACAGACGTTTCTAGTTAAAGGAAAAGTGGCTACGGTAGGTCGCGTACCGATCACAAAAGACCACCTAACTTACTCTTATCGCAAGCTAGCGCAGATTGTGATGACTCAAAACCCACAAATTACTCCAGAGTCATTTAATACGATCCTTGAAAAAGACTTATGGTCTTTTATACAAAGTCGCTATGCAATGACAAGTTTAATGAAACAATTTCATTATCGAGTGCCTAAAGAAGAAGTTAAAAATATTTTAAAAAGTACAGAGAGTTTTCTTGATGAGGATGGCGTGATCCAGGAATCAAAAATTAAGCATTATTTGTCTAAAATGAAATATGCTTTTAAAGATTTCTATGAAGACATCGAGCAGCAAATACTATACGATCAACTTTATCAAACATTAGCGGATAGTACCCAATGGACACAAGCTGAAAATGAGCAATTTTTAAAAATTGCTTCAAATCAAAAGTCTGTTATTTATCGCACCTTCAAAGTTAATCAATTCGATCCGATTAGTCAGCCAACTCATCAAGCAATACAAACATTTTATTCTGAGAATAAGACCCAGTTTGTCATCCCTGAACTATATCAGTTTGTCCATACAAAAATTAAACCAAAGATCAACTATAAACAAACAGTCAGCCAAAAAGCATTACGGGAATTTTACAATCAGCATTTAGATCAGTATCAAGTACCCCCTAAAGTTAAGTTAAGAAAATTACATGTATACCCGTCAAAAAGTCAAATGAATCAACATGACTTAACTGCTATTGCTTCTACGAACCAAGATATCAAGAATCATTTGCTTGAACAGATTGTTAGTGTGAATGGTCGTGGATTCAAGCTTGATACTACTCAAAATTGGTATACCGAGCATGATTTGCCTTATCAGATGTCGATTGAACAATTTAATAGTCATCAAAAACATACGATTGCTATTGCTCCAGAAGAAGTCATTATCTTTGAAAAGATCGATGAAGCGAGTGCCTTTCAACAAGATTTTAATCAAATTCAAAGTAAAGTACGACATGACTTTTTAGAAACACAAGAGATGGTGCTTTTTCAAGAACATTTTGACCATGACTTCGAACAATTACAATATGATGAGATCTCGATGTCTCAGTTTGCTAACGCATTTCATGCCTCAGTAACAAAAACTAGTTTTATTGATCAAAATGGATTTACACTCATTGATCCCTCGATGAAACCAAAGCTAGATCAGCTGTTTATGAAGGTCATACAATCGGATGAACCTATTGTAATACCAATGGGTCACAATGAAATGTTAATTGTTAAACTCAATGATAAAAAAAGTGAGCACTTACTTTCTTTTGATGAAGCTAAAGATAAGATTAGAAAGCAGCTGATAGCGTCGAGCCGATTCAATTCTGCAATGATGTCAGCAAAGATTGCAAAAGAAAAATTGGTTCGTAAACAACCCATGGGTGAACATTGGCAAAGAAAAGAGATCAATGTTTTAGATCCAATAGCCTCATTTGAGTGGTTACCTTTAGGATTGTCTTTGAGTAAAAATGAGGTGTTTGTATCTCCTACCAACGAGAATAAAGAAATCTTAGTGCTACAGGTAGTCAATGAACATCAAAAAACAATATCTCAACATTCGAGCAGTTTTATACATCTTGCTAAGACATGGAGCAATTACGATGCTGCAAAACTATTATCTAATCTTGTTCTTGAACAAAAGCTGACGCGTTATGACCAGCAGTGATCCAAAATATCAACATCGTAAAACAGGTGTGATTTTTGTTAATTTTGGTTCTCCAGAATCATTGGACTATTTTTCTATCCGTCGATTTTTAAAGCACTTACTACTAGATCGTCGTGTGGTATCCTTACCTAGACTGATATGGTTACCCATTTTATATGGATTCATTCTACCCTTTAGACCTTTAGGATTATTAAAATCATATAAAGCAATTTGGAAAGGGGAAACCTCACCACTGCTGCATTACCAAGCATCTTTAATTAACCAGCTCAAAGAGCGTTGTAAAGAAGACATCATTATTGAATCTGCAATGATATATTCAAATCCTTCACTAAAAACAGCATGGACATCCTTAAAAGCTCAGGGCGTAAGAGACGTCGTGCTATTTCCAATGTATCCTCAATATTGCTCTGCAACAACCGCCTCAGTATTTGATCAGTGGCAGAAGCTAATGGTCAATGAAAAATTTATGCCAGGATTACGTTTTATTCATAGTTATCATGATGATCCCCATTATATTAAACAAATAGCTGATTCAATCCGCGAACACTGGAAGAAAGTTGGCAAACCAGACCACATCATATTTTCTTATCATGGAATACCACAACGATTATTTAAACAAGGTGATCCCTATTTTTGCTATTGTTCTAAAACAACTCGATTAGTTGCAGAGTCTCTTTCTCTAAAATTAAGTGATTATACAATGTCTTTTCAATCAAGATTTGGTAAAGAAGCTTGGTTGAAACCATACTTATCAGAGGTCATTAAAGATAAAGCTTCTCAAAAATGTAAGATAATCGATGTAATTACCCCAGGATTTTCAATTGACTGTATTGAGACATTGTATGAGGTTGGGGTGGAGTACCAAGAGGAAGCTGCTGAAAAAGGTAGTGTTTTACGTGTTATTCCCTGCCTCAATGATCACATCTATTCTGTAGATATGTATCGATCTATTTTAAAAAAGTTAAAAATCATTTAATTTCTATTTTCAAAATCTTAATCCTTGACTATACTCTTGCTCAGTTAAGGGAATATTATGTTTAGTAGAACTTTGG
>CENJ01032348.1_pt1 | contig 11752 bp, 8 predicted proteins | sample 356161 | NCBI WGS metagenome assembly CENJ01 (sample SAMEA2619531, study PRJEB7988) | marine metagenome | biome: marine biome (ENVO:00000447); feature: surface water layer (ENVO:00002042); material: "saline water (ENVO:00002010), including plankton (ENVO:xxxxxxxx)" | depth 5 m
AAAGAAGCACTATCAATTATGCCTTCAAGGCGCCTCTCCTGATTAACCGCATGGAGTGTATCCACATTCTCAAGTTCATTGATTTCAACCTGACTATCTTCGATTATCTCATTAAGGGCATTGAGTACATCAACAGCTATGGACGGGTCATCCTGAGCTAATTCAAGAAGAGCCTTTGGCTCATCATCCAAGTCCTTAATTAGACGTAAAACTTCTACTTTGAAACTACCCATACAACCCCTTGAAATTTTTATGACAATAATACACTAATAGACTTATAAAAACAAAAAAAACCTCAAAAGCCCCGAGCTTCCAAGATTTATTATTGAGAACACTAAAAGTCATATTGGCTTACTTAGAGACTTCCCTTTGCCGCATAGGCATAGAATCAATGAGGTTGAATAGATCACTAGCCTGAGTAACCTCATTGCGGCGCATTTTTTCATATCCATCCTTACCGATCAGAATAAATGTAAAATCATCACGCCCAACGTCAAAGGCGTCATAGAGCGGCGGCGTGGTCAGATGCGGCATATACTTGTCATCAACTTTCACAAATTCCTGATCAACCATAATCCATTTCACAACATCTCTATCGTCAACGCCCGCCCTACTGTCCTCTAGCGACTCAAGCTGAGTTTTCAACCGTGCATCACCCTTGTGAGGGGAAAAAATAAGAACAACACGCTTTTTCCACATATATTGCTCAAGCGCACTTTTAACATCGGCTTTGGCACATGAAATCAAAGACAGTGATAAAAGACACATTAAAATAAGGGGCTTAAAGCCTTTTTTGCTTATCGTCATAAAATATACATGACGCCTTGATCTCACTTTTTCAAGTAGTATCACAGTTTTAAATTTGACGTTAAGGCCACGTGCTCCATATCATCAAGGTGTAAAACGTCCTATTCCAGATTCCAATCTGGCTGCAAAAAGTTTCATGGTGAAGCAAAAAATGCAGATAGCGACCAATAGAAAGGAGGTGATCAGATGAACGATCAAGAACAGAGTTTTAAGGCCGGATACAAGGCGACACAAAAAAACCACGCACAGGTGATCAACATTTGGTCTTCCAAGCGCATGGAGTTAGCCGCATAGCTATGATTAATCAGGCTACTATCTGGCCAGAAAATAAATTCTAGATCAAAGTATCTACTGAAACCGTGGTGTAATATGCACTACGGTTTCTTTTATGAAATATTATTAATTTTTTCTCATGACACTTTTGAATTAAAATTATCGCATGAAGAAAAAAATTGCGATAATCGGTACTGGGCTAGCTGGCGTAACCGCCGCTAAGTATCTTGAAAATGAATATAAAATCACACTATTCGAAAAAGCACGCGGAATCGGTGGGAGAATGTCAACAAGACGATCCGACCCGTATCAATTCGATCATGGTGCTCAGTACTTCACAGCGCGCACAGAGGCCTTTAAGTCATTCCTAAAGCCCACGATAGATGATGGCCTGATTAAAGACTGGCAAGCAAAAGTCGTAACAATTGAAAAAGGTAAAAAACCTTATAAAAGAGAATGGTTCGAACCTCATTATGTCGTAACACCGCGCATGAATAGCCTTTGTAAGCATCTAGCAGAAGGCCATGAAGTTGAGCTTAATAAAGAGATATACAAAACCAGCTATACCGAAGGGCTATGGTATATCACAGACACCCATGAACAATCATATGGGCCGTATGACTGGCTTATATTGGCAATCCCCTCAAACCAAGCGAGCAAACTATTGCCCGCTAATTTTAACGAAATCAACGAAGTGACCACAAGCAAAATGCTCGGATCATTTACGCTGATGCTCGGTTTTAAAACAATGCCTAAACTGAACTGGGATATTGCCTTCCCCAAAAACTCTATCATCAAAATAATATCTAAGAACTCTACAAAACCAGCCCGCCAAACAGCCCCTTCTATTGTTATACAAAGCACCAATCAGTGGGCAGAAAACCACATTGAACATGAGATAGAAGAGCTAAGCGAACAATTACTCACTGAATTTATTGAGCTAAGCGGCATAGATAAACAGCAGATAACTCATCAAAAAATCCATCGCTGGCGCTATGCAACGGTTAATGACAAAAGTGAAAAACTCTACATCATTGATAACAAAATCAAACTTGGCGTCTGCGGTGATTGGCTAATGAACGGAAATGTTGAATCTGCATTTTTAAGCGCTAAAGAACTGAGTGACCACGTATTAAACAAAAAGCTAGAAAATGTATAAAGGGCTTATTCCGAAATGGGTGCACTCAGATTAATACTCGGCGATCAATTAAACGAAAAAATATCAAGCCTCTCCGATGCAAATCCGGATAAAGATATCATCTTTATGTGTGAAGTATGGGAAGAAGCAACCTATGTTAAGCACCATAAAAAGAAAATAGCGTTTATCTTTTCCGCTATGCGTCATTTTGCTGAAGAGTTAAAGGCTAAAGGCTATAGCGTTAAATATATTAAGCTAGATGATCCGGATAATAGTGGCTCATTCACAGGTGAAATCAAGCGCGCCATAAATCTATATTCGCCAGAAAAGGTCATTTTAACCGAACCAAGTGAATATCGCGTACTTAAAGATATACAATCCACTGAATACAAGGTCCAAATAGATATAAGGTCAGATAATCGCTTTCTATGTAGCCATAAAGAATTTCAAGATTGGGCAGAAGGTAGAAAACAACTTCGAATGGAGTATTTTTACCGTGAGATGCGTAAAAAATACGACATACTTATGAACGGTGACACTCCAGAAGGTGGTGAATGGAACTACGATAATGAAAATAGAAAGCCCCCCACTGAAGGACTAAAAATCCCTGAAACTTATACGGCCCGCCCTGACACTATTACAGAAGAAGTTATCAACCTTGTATCAAATAGATTTGATCAGCATTTTGGTGATTTAACGCCCTTTCATTTTGCAGTAACGCGTGAACAAGCCCTAAAGGCATTAGAGCAATTCATATCTAAAAGGCTCAAAAACTTTGGAGACTACCAAGACGCTATGGTGCAAGGACAGCCATGGATGTATCATTCTCACTTAAGTTTTTATATCAACTGCGGTCTCTTAATGCCTTTAGAATGTGTAAAGGCCGCAGAACAAGCTTATAAAAAAGGGTATGCACCACTAAACGCTGTCGAGGGGTTTATACGCCAGATCATAGGCTGGAGAGAATATGTGCGCGGTATATATTGGCTCAAGATGCCTAAATATGAAGAAGAAAACTTCCTAGACGCCTCAAGAAACCTCCCTGCTTTATACTGGGGAGCAAACACACAAATGAACTGTTTAAAACAATGCGTAAAAGAAACAAAAGAAAATGCCTATGCCCACCATATACAGCGGCTAATGGTACTTGGGAATTTCGCCTTAATCACTGGCATTGAACCAAAACAAATCAATGAATGGTATATGATTGTTTATGCCGATGCCTATCAATGGGTTGAACTACCAAATGTGACAGGAATGATTCTATTCGCTGATGGAGGATTCTTAGGATCAAAACCATATGCTGCTAGCGGCGCCTATATCAATAAAATGTCCGACTATTGCAAGAACTGTCGTTACAAAGTTAGCAAAAAGAATGGTCCAGATGCCTGCCCCTTTAACTATCTGTATTGGGACTTCCTCATAAGAAACGAACAAAAGCTTCGAGGTAATCATAGGCTAAGAATGATATACAAGACTCTAGATCGCATGAGCGATGAAAAAACCAGCGCCATAAAAGCAGATACTAAACGATTCTTTCAGGACTTAGATTCTGATAAAGTAGTTTAAAAATAATATATTAAAATCAAACGACATGAAGAAGTCTCAACTCCCACAAAAAAAATGCCCTATTTGTAAAAAGCCTTTCAGTTGGAGAAAGAAGTGGGAAAACAAATGGGAAGAAGTAAAATATTGCTCAGAAAAATGCCGCCGCAATAAAAATACCTAGAAAAGCCTTTATATACATACTCATTTTGTTTTTATGACAATATCGGAAATGAAAATTGCAAACAATTGAGAACACATACACCTAAATAATGCACACGCATTTTATTATGAAAATCAATTAACTAACAAAAAAAAGACTTATCAAAACAGCAAATTATTCAAGATTAATACAATTTTAAATAAGCTATGAGTAGAATAGTATTTGTAAAACTACATTTGCGCCAACTGCAAAGTACACAAAATTTGAACCAAGTGGGAAATGGGAATGAAAAATCAAACAACCAGTAAACTTCAAAATGAAGATGGTTTTACTTTAATTGATATCTCTATAATGTTGCTCGTAGTAGGAATACTCGCGACCCCATTCCTAATGGAATATAACACCTTCCTTAAACAAGAACAAAGAGAACAAACAGGTATTAATATCGATGAATCGATATCTTCTATCGGTAGTTTTTACCACGCACAAGATCGCTACCCATGCCCAGCCGATCCGACATTAAGACCTGGCGATGCTAACTATGGGATCGAAAATTGCGGCGCTGCGGGCAACGTATTATATGGAGCCGTGCCATTTAGAACCCTTGGCATTGAAGAACGTGAATCTTTAGATGCCTTCAAAAACAAACTTCTTTACGGTGTAACAAGACTACAAACCATCGTTGGCAACGACTATAGCAAAGATTCAGGCTCAATCACTGTCGCTCGCCTACGGGGCAAAAACCCTGCAAGGAACATGGCCTGTAGCGACCAAGCCACATTAATGGCCGAAAACCCATCCATAGATTTAGAACATGTTGTAAACACAGGGGTGCACTTCATAGTATTATCACACGGAAGAAGCGGCACCGGGGCTTTCAACGTTGCCGGTAATCAGGTCTTAGCTTGTCCAGCCCTTGGAAATACAGCCGATGCAGAGAACTGTAATTTCGGTGCAGATGATAACTTCATCATGCATGAATGCATGCATAACGAAACAGAAGGAGCAAACTTTTTTGACGATATCGTTCTGGGTGAAGGTGAGCCAGAAGTTGAAAAAACAAGTTCACCTCCTAGCGATGATATGTGGTCAAGAAACAACACAAATGGAAGCTTAAACAATACAGCAGGTAATATTGGCATTGGTACAGGAGATCCACAACACCAGCTAGACGTCGTAGGCAGCATTAAGGCATCCTCAGATTACTCGGACCCAACTAAAAATGCAGCAGCACTTGCAAACAGATTTTGCGACAGCACAGGAAGCTACTGCTTTGATCCAAACTCTATTTCAGGGTACGACCCAAACTTAAACTGTACAGATGGTCTACCAGCAGGTGGAATCGGAAGCAATAAAGCAAAATGTCAAAAAGCAACAACTCTTGGCTCAACCAAGTGTGGAAGCAATCAGTTTGTAATAGGATTCAACCCAGATGGGAGCGTAAGATGCGGCTCTCTATAAACAAATTTAAGAAGCAAAAAAATAAAAATCAGCGAGGCTTCACCCTCGTTGAAATGGCAATCGTTGTAATGCTTTTTGGTTTAGTAATTGGTTCAATCTCAGCTTTGTACAAGCAGCGTATCTCCTACCTACAAAGAGTTGATACACAAGAAAATGTCCAAGAGGACATCAAGAATGCGCTTAGTAATTTTATGGACACTTACGGTAGATACCCCTGCCCCGCAAGCCTAACAGCAAGAAGAGATAGCGGAAATTATGGTCGTGAAGCGGCCGATTCTTGTGACCCTGCAAATAACCTAACAATCGCGGCAAATGGTATTCAAACCATCAATGGCATTAATGGACAACGCATTAGAGTTGGCGCAGTGCCATTCCTAGAATTAAATATTAGAGAAGAAGATACAATAGATGGCTACGGCAAGCGTATAATTTATGTCGTTTCAGAAAACCTAGCCCGTCAGGCAACGTTTGATACAACCCTCGGACAAATTGAGATTCTTGATGAAAATAGAAACGCCATTACGGATGGCGTAAATAATCCTTATGCACACTACATCATATTAAGCACTGGTGAAAATGGATTTGGTGGATTTTCAGCCTCTGGTGGAAATCCAAACACATGCCCTGCTCTGGCCGTGAATGGCGAAAGTGAGAATTGCGACTTCGATGATGCAACCTTCATCATCAGTCCTCTTTCGATGGGAGGGAATGCCGAAGATAATGATGATGTAATAGCTTATGCAAATCGTACATCGCGCTGGCAAATCCCTGAAGAAGACCCATCAGCACCTCCAGTTGGCGTGAGTGAAAACGATATCACAACTTCAAATGCTGGATTAGTCGGCCTCGGCGCAGGAATTTCAGATAATCCAGAAGAAGAACTCGATATCGCCGGTGTAGTAAGAGTACAAGACAATCCATATACAGCAGGTGTAGAAAGCGCAATTTTAAGTGACAACCTCTGTGCCCACGGCAGCTATGCAGCCAGTGACCCCAAATGTTTTGCTAGCTCTTTAATTGGCGGCGAAGAAGAAGACATGAAATGCCCATCTGGTGAATATATGGTTGGCATTGAGCTAGGAAAAATGAAGTGTATAGACGAATTTACACAAACCTGTCCTGCTGGCTCGATAATGCAGGGCTTTAACTCGGATGGCTCCATAAAATGTGACAACCTTCCCGCGGAATGTCCAGAAACAACGGTAAACATATGTAGCGAAACAAAAACACTCCTTAAAGGCTATGAAGGAGACACAAGAAACCTAACGGCAGGCCTAGCGGGTAACCCTGTAAAAGTTCGATATATTTGCAAAAATACATCATGGCAAAAAGACTGGCAGAATAGCGGCCTGTGCTCATGCTCAACCGATTTAATCAAAACAGAAAATAATAAGACCTGCAAAAGCTACAGCCATATTTGCGGCAACCGATACAGTGGCACATATGACCGTGAACTTGTAAGAACATGCCCTAGCGGTAATAACGTATGGACAACCACAAGAGACGGCTGCTCTTGTATTGAAAGCAAAAACACTTATGAAGGCTCATGCCCTAGCGGTTACACAGAAGGCAAAAGAAAGTATGAAAGCACGCATAATTGCACCACCAAAAAATGTGATCCAGGCGTTCTAGTAAGTGACACATGTAAATGTAAACCATATAGAAACCAGAGAACACTCAGCTGTCCAAGCGGTATGACAGGAAATTACAAACAAGAACGTTTTTATGACTGCCCATCTGGTGAAGATGATCCAGGAAGCTGGAGATCAGGTTATGAAAGTGGAAAATATGTAGATATTCCTGGTGATGGATATGATGACAACTGTGTCTGTGTTCCAAGCAGCACAAATGAAAAAAAGAGCTGCCCGGCAGGACAGATTGGTGATGCATGGCAACAGGTCGATTATATCTGCGACGCTGTAGATCAGCCGCCTAGAAAAGAGACATCGGCTATCGACTATTCTGGATGTACAACACCACCACCAGTAATCTGTCGCTGGGAGAATTTCCAAGGCAATGGCGAAACTGCCGTTTCCGGTGTTGGAAAAACGAATAACGGTATCTGTGATTGCGACTCAGAAAAAGGCGATGTCGCACTCTGTTCAAACCAAATTAGAGCGGACAAATTTGAGCTAGGCGTTTGCACATGCCAGTAAAAATGAATTTTAAAGAAAGGAAAATGGTGACCATCATGACTACGAACAAGAGCAAAAGCGCTAAATCAAAATGCCAAAATAAAAGGCAACTTGGTTTCACGCTCGTTGAAATGGCTATCGTGATGATGATTGTTGGTTTGGTTATAGGCTCTGTAGCACAGCTCTATAAACAGCGTATTGCATATATACAAGATCAAGACACCAAAGAAAATGTTAGAGATGATGTAACCGCTGCCATAAATAACTTCGTAGACACATATGGACGCTACCCCTGCCCTGCAAGCTTAACAGCCGCACGCGGTAGTGCCACTTATGGCCGTGAAAGCGCGGATGATTGCGACCCTGGTAACAACCTAACAATTGCTGCAAATGGTATAGAGACCGTTGCTGGCCTAAATGCCGCACGCGTAAGAATTGGCGCGGTTCCCTTTTTAGAACTAAACTTGAGAGAACAAGATACAATCGACGGCTATGGAAACAGAATTATATATGCTGTATCTGAAAACCTGACGCGTCAAACAACCTTTGACCCAGATTTTGGACAAATCGAACTTTTAGATGAAAACAGAAACGCCATTACGGATGGCGCTGGCGTACCTTACGCTCATTACGTTGTTTTCAGTACAGGTAAAAATTCAGAAGGCGCTTTCAGCGCAGCTGGAGCCGGAGGTGCCAATACCTGTGATGTATTGGCTATAAATGGAGAAGGTGAAAACTGTGATTATGATGATGCGACGTTCATAACAGCACCATTATCTCAAGGCGAAAATGCAAATGATAATGACGATATTATTGCTTATTCTAACGCTATCGCTCGTTGGCAAACACCAGAAGAAGATCCTGCTGGCCCTCCTGTAGGTGTTGATCCAAACGATATCGTCACTTCAGATGATACACTCGTCGGCTTTGGCGTTGGTATAGCTGATAATCCAGAAGAAGAAATTGATATCGCAGGTGTAGTAAGAGCGCAAGATGACCCTTACACAACATCAATCGAAGAAGGAGCTATCTTAAGTGATAACATATGTTCACACGGAAGCATCGCCGCTGGTACACCGAACTGTTTTGCGAGCTCTCTCATTGGGGGTGAAGATGCATTAATGGCATGTCCAGCGGGTCAGTACATGGTTGGCATAGAAAATGGAAAAATTCAGTGTAAAGACGAATTCATTCAAGCATGTCCTCCTGGCTACATTATGGAAGGATTTAATAGCGACGGATCTATTAAGTGTGATGACTTGCCATTAAGATGCGCAGGAGAACCCGTTGACATATGTGGCGAAACAAGAACGCTGAGAAGCGATGCTGTTGAAGGAGATTTCGACACTGTATCTGCTGGTGTAGCTGGCAACCCTAAACGCATCACCTACCAATGTAGAAATGGTGCATGGGAAAGATATTCAGAAACCGGACTATGCTCATGTGCAGAAGATGTATTAAGAACACAAACAAAAAGCTGCGGACAGTCATCACAATGTGGTAGCCGCTTCTCAGGTACTTATGAGCGTGAACTTGTAAGATCATGCCCAAGCGGTAAACTTGTCTGGCAAACAACCAGTAGCGCATGTTCATGTATAGAATCGGTAAAAACATGGTCTGGTGGCTGTCCATCAGGTTTCACTGAAGGACGTACCTATTACAAACGTGAACACAACTGTACAACCCAAAAATGTGGTCCAACGATCACAACGCATAACACCTGTAAATGTAAGCCTTTCCGCAATGAAAGAGCCCGTTGGTGCCCAAGCGGAATGACTGGAAAATACAAGCAGGAGCGCTTCTTTGACTGTCACAACGGTGAAGACAAAAAAGGTAAATGGCGCTTTGGAAACTCTGGCTACAAAGATGTACCAGGCAACGGATATGCAGAAAACTGTGTATGTAAGCCAAGCACATCAACAGTTAAAAAGAGCTGTCCAGTTGGTCAAATTGGCGACGCATGGCAGAAAATCGACTATGTATGTGACTTTGCTGACAAGCCACCTAGAAAAGTAACTAACCCTATAGACTACTCTGGTTGTTCTGTACCACCACCTGTAGTTTGTCGTTGGGATAACTTCCAGGGCAATGGCGAAACAGCATCCGCAGGTGTCGGTAAAACACACAAAGGCGAATGTGACTGTGATGCTGAGAAAGGCGATGTCAAACTCTGTTCTAAAGGTATAAACCCTACGAAGTTTGAACTTGGCGTCTGTACTTGTCAGTAATTCAATAGAGGAAGCAAATTATGATGAAACTAAAAACAAACATCACAAACATAAAAGCCTCTAAAGCTGAAGCTGAAGCTGGCTTCACCTTGGTTGAATTGGCACTGGTAATGATCGTCATTGGTATCATTACCACGGTCATCTTCGCGGCATATAAAACCTATACGGTAAAGCTGATTGAAGATTTCAATGAAGAGTCCATTTCATCTTCATCGAATGCTGCCAGTATCTATCAGCTTGAATTTGGTACATACCCTTGTCCAGCCGACCCAACCCTTGGGCCGGAAGATATCGGCTATGGGTTACCAGATTGTAATAGCCCGAATGTGATCAGGGTAACAGGCGCAAGAGATCTGGATAATGCAGATGGCGATAATCGTATTTGGACAAATCTAGAGCCAAACCCGATGGAGGTTGTTTTAATTGGTGCCGTTCCGGTTACCTTATACATGGATCTAAACGGCGATGGTGACGTCCAAGACTTAAGAGACAACATCCTAGCTCTGGGTGCGACAACACAATCTGAGGAAAAGAACGGCTTTAAGCAGAGATTTGGCCGTGATGCTTGGGGCAATAAATTAACGTATGCCGTTTCATTAAACTTAACAAATGTAGATGCCGATAATGATGGTAATAATGATTTTGCCTTTAACCCAAGAAACGGGGTCATCGATGTCACTGGCGATGGTGGGCATTTAAATAAACCCATGGCTGATATTAGAGCAGAATCCTCTTTATTAGAACCATATGGCTCAGCCCACTTTGTAATTGTTTCTCATGGTGAAAACGGTATGGGAGCGCACACAGAAGACGGTGTAGAAGTTGGTAGTGTGTGTAATCCAGGCGCTGTAGTGCCTATCCCTATAGCCAATCTAGATGATCCACAAACAAAAACATCACCAGATGAAGATGAAAATTGTGATGACGATGATGCTGTATTCTTAAGTACAATTCGAAAAACTGACCCTAACAATTATTTTGATGATGAAATTAAGTTTGTAGCAAATATCAAGCAAGCGTTCTGGGAATATACCGATGCTATCTATGATGATAGAGGTACTCCAATGGATACAAGCGACGATATCCTTACATATCAAATAACGAACACTAACCCTGGGAATGTCGGTTTTGGCACAAACACTCCGTCAGAAAAAGTAGAGGTCAATGGTGATATACAAGCGTATCAAATCCATTCAGATAAACTCTGCGGCAGTGCTGGGCCTGGTTTAGCAGGCGATTCATCTGATGACGACTGTATGGACCCACAAGCTATTGCTGGCGAGCTCCCAAGTATGCAATGCCCTACTGGATATGCCATTAAGCAAATTAAGGATAACAAAGTTGTTTGTGAAGATCCGTGGGCAACGACAGTCCTAGACTCTTGCTCACCTCTTGGTGATGGGACACCGACATTCATCGTCGCAATATCCTCTTCTGGAGCGGTAACCTGTGACACGGAAGCCAACATAAGAGCAAAATCTCCGTAAACATAGAAAGAGATTTATTAAAAAGCGTCATAAATCCAAATAAAAAGAAGGTGATAAATTCTTCAGTTAGAGATATACTAATAAGAATATCGCCTTCATTTTCTATTTGGAATTCCTATGCTCATTCTAAACAAACCGATATTTAAAACTTCATACTTATCTCTATGCGCGTTATCAATATGCGCAATAGCCATTATGCCAATAAAGGCTTATGCAGACGATGCAAATGGCACGGATCAACTATCGAGTGTTAGTGATATAGTCACGACATCTACGGCAAGTGAAGAACAGCAAATAGCCGATTCACAAAATACACATCCACCGCTAAAACTTACGCCGGATAAATCTGAAATAATTAAAATCAACCGTCCAGCGGCGAGCATCATTATTGGGAACCCTAATCATTTAACCATTCTAGCGGACAGTTCAAAAAGACTGGTAGCAGTCCCAAGGGCACCTGGTGCAACGTCATTTACGATATTGGATAAAGACGGTGAAGTAATAATGCAACGACA
>CENJ01032235.1_pt1 | contig 11739 bp, 10 predicted proteins | sample 356161 | NCBI WGS metagenome assembly CENJ01 (sample SAMEA2619531, study PRJEB7988) | marine metagenome | biome: marine biome (ENVO:00000447); feature: surface water layer (ENVO:00002042); material: "saline water (ENVO:00002010), including plankton (ENVO:xxxxxxxx)" | depth 5 m
CGGCAACGCTCTTCAAACTGTTCCATCCATGCAATGGACTTTTTAATCTTCTCCACCGATTTAGCCCCAAGACCAGGTAGTTCTGCTAAATCACCCCGATCAATGCACTCCTTAAGCTCGTCTAGAGTACTTATACCAAATTGTTGGTGAATTTTCACAATATTTTTCGGCCCTAAACCAGAAATATCCAACCACTGAATAAGGCCCACGGGTACTTTTTCTTTAAACGCTTCTAAAACCGGCATATACCCGGTTTCCACGTAGGTATAAATATCGTTTGCAATCGATTTTCCTATCCCTTTAATATCTATTAAGCGCTTTTCTTCAATGTATGTCCCTAGGTCCTCTTCAAATCCTCGAATGGTTTGAGAGGCACGATCAAAAGCAATCGCTTTAAACCTGTTTTCACCCGCTAATTGCATGAGTTGATAAACTAAATCTAGCTGGTCGGCGATATCACGATTGGTTGGCATGGGCAATAAATCTCTTTGAGTAGCTTAATAGGTTTGTGTACATTTACTAATTCTCCTAAATATAAATCTTTTAGGATGGAATATCCTGTTAACCCTACCCATCAATTATGTTACCATTATCCGCTGCCTCTACTACTTTTAACGTTCGCAGATCATCATTCTTTGGTTGTTTTCTAGGAATGTTGGTGCTTTTTACTTTTCTAGCTGACACAACCAAAGCTCAACGATTCACCGCAGAACAACTTCAAAGTCCATCCGAATTTTTAGGTTATGAATTGGGAACTCAATGGACCCCCCACTACAAAGTCATGGATTATGTACAGCACTTAGCGGAGCACTCTGAAATGGTAGCCGCCTTTGATTATGGGACTACCTACGAAGGCCGTGAGTTAGTGTATTTGGTCATTAGTTCCGAAGAAAATCAGCAGAATATGGAGGAAATAAGGCAAAATAATTTACGCCGAATTGACCTAGAATCCGGTGAAGCCTCCGAAGCAGCCGTTCCCATTGTTTGGTTAAGCTATAATGTACACGGCAACGAGACATCTTCCAGTGAGGCCGCCTTATACACCATGCATGCCTTAGTGACGGAATACCAAGACTGGTTGATGGATGTCGTGGTCGTTATCGACCCTATGGTAAACCCAGACGGTCGTGATCGGTATGTGAATTGGAACAAAACGGTGACAGGAGCACAAGTTAATCCCAATCATGAAGCCATGGAGCATCATGAACCTTGGCCAGGGGGGAGAACCAATCACTATATGTTCGATTTAAATAGAGATTGGGCTTGGCAAACCCAGACCGAAACCCAACAGCGTGTCAAAGAGTATTTGGAATGGATGCCCATGGTTCATGTCGATTTTCATGAGCAGTATTATAACTCTCCCTATTACTTTGCGCCAGCGGCAGAGCCCTATCATTACGCCATAACCGAATGGCAGCGAGAGCTACAGACCTTAATAGGCCAAAACCATGCTTCCTATTTTGATCAGAACAATTGGCTGTACTTTACACGTGAAGTGTTTGATTTATTTTACCCAAGCTATGGGGATACATGGCCTACGTTCAATGGGGCTATTGGGATGACGTATGAACAAGCAGGCCACAGCTTTGCCGGTCTAGGCGTACTAACCGACGAAGGAGATACCCTAACATTGCACGATCGAATGATTCATCATGCGACATCTGGATTATCAACCATAGAAACCGTGGTTAATCAAAAAGAACGGGTATTGGCTGAATTCCAAAAGTACTTTGACACCACCCGTGAAAATGGTTCTGGAAATTATAAAACCTTTGTGGTAAAGCGCAGCAGCAATCCAGACAATACCAGCCGACTCCTACGCTATTTGCTTGATCAAAAAATTGAGGTACAACAGGCGGTGAATGAAGTCCGAGCGAGTGGTTATGATTACCAGAACGGTCAGGTTGGACGAGTAACCATAGAAAAAGGCGATTATATTATACATACGTATCAGCCTCAGGGCACCTTGGTTAGAGTATTATTTGAGCCTAAACCTGAACTAGCCGATTCACTTACCTACGATATCACCGCATGGGAAGCACATTATTCCTTTGGCGTCAATGGGTATGCCATTCAGGGACAAGTAGAAGTGGAGCCCATTGGCTTTGATACCGAATCCGAACTCACACCGGTGGTGAGTAACCCGTATGCCTATTTAGTTGAATGGACTTCCTTTGATGATGCGCAGTTTCTGGCCTATATACTTAAACAAGGAGTTCGTGCTCGATACTCCGAGCATTCCTTCAGTATTCAGGGGAAAAATTACAATGCCGGTACCTTAATCATTACTCGAAACGGTAATGAGTCGCTGGGAACGGATTTCGATGAAATAGTGAAAGAAGCCGCCTTGGTATATAACCGGGAATTAACACCCGTAACTACTGGATTGGTTACGCAAGGCAAAGATTTTGGCTCATCTTCGGTTCGTTTCATAGAAGCGCCAAGAGTCGGAGTGTTAGCTGGTGAAGGAACATCGGGGAATATGGTTGGACATATATGGCATTTCTTTGATCAGCAACTAAACTACCCGGTTACAATGATTCCCGTAGATGTTGCCACTCGTATGGATTGGACTGAATTTGATGTGATTATACTGCCAAGCGGATCCTATGGATATTCGCTTAGTGATGATCAACTCTCAGAAATTAGGGACTGGGTTCGTGGCGGTGGCAAGCTAGTTGCTGTGGACGGCGCCAACGGATTTTTAGCAGGTAAAGATGGCTTTGCACTAACTCGAAAGAACAGGGCAGACGAAGATGAGGACAACCCAGAAGATCGGTTGCAACGATACGCAGACGCAGAACGTAATTCTGTAGTGAACTATAATGCGGGCGCAATTTACGCTCTTGAAATGGATCCCACACATCCCCTAGCCTTCGGGTATCAAGAGCAGTATATGTCGCTGAAGTTAGGTTCAACGGCTTATGAGTATCTAGAAAATGGGTGGAATGTTGGCGTGGTGAAAGACGGAGCTCCAAGAAGTGGATTTGTCGGCCATAAAGCCCAACAAATCATTCAAGAATCGTTGTCTTATGGTGTTCAGCCCATGGGTCGTGGTCAGGTGGTCTATATGATAGATAACCCATTTTTCCGAGGATTTTGGCATAACGGAAAGCTGCTGATTAGCAATGCGGTATTCTTTTAGTTAAACGGAAGAATACAAAAGGCATTATAATTAGAAGCTTTTTTGTACTTAGCTTAGTCCCGCTAAGCCATGTTTAAATCGATTCATGGCTTCCACTAAGTCATCCATGGCTGCGGCATAACTCATCCGTAGCCCATCTGGTTCACCAAAGGCGTCTCCAGGTACCAAGGCCAATCCAACTTCATCCAGCAGATAAAGGCATAAATCCGTTGAGCTTTCAATGGGTGTGCCTGATGGGGTAACCGAGCCCAAATAGCTAGAAATATCAGGAAATACATAAAATGCCCCCCCCGGGCTAAAGCAGCTGACTCCTTCAATACTGTTCAATTGCTCAACCATAAAATCTCGACGCGTTTTAAAAGAAGCTCTCATTACTAAGACTTCATCTAATGTGCCGGAGTAAGCGGCGAATCCAGCCGCCTGAGAAATAGAAGAGGGAGCAGAGGTTTCCTGACTTTGAATCTTACCCACTGCTTTAACTAATTCCTCTGGGCCAGCAAGATATCCTAAACGCCAACCGGTCATGGCAAATCCTTTAGAAAAACCATTGATCAAAGCTACTCTATCCTTAAGGTCGGGTGCTACGTTCAACAAGCTAATATGCTCTTCATCAAAAACAATGTATTCGTAGATTTCGTCCGATATTATTGAAATGTTGGGGTACCTACGCAGCACTTCCGCCAAACCTTCTAGGTCTTGTTTGCTGTAACATGAACCCGTTGGGTTAGATGGAGAACAAAGTATAAGCACACGAGTTTTATCGGTGATGGCTTCTTCTAATTGTTCGGGTGTGAGCCGGTAATTATGCTCAAAAGAGGTTCTTACGGGCACAGGGATACCTTGAGCAAGTTGAGTCATCGCAGGATAGGATACCCAATAAGGTGCGGGAATAATCACTTCGTCACCAGGATTCACCATCGCTAAAAGGGAGAAACCAACGGATTGTTTGGCGCCATTGGAGCATATAATTTGAGCCGGGGTATAATCGAGTCCGTTATCGCGCTTTAATTTTGCGCAGATGGCCTCTCTGAGTTCGGGTGTACCCGTATTCATGGTGTACCCATGGGCACCATTTCGGATTGCCTCCACAGCAGCATCACAAATGAAGCTTGGGGTGGGAAAATCTGGTTCGCCAGCACTTAAGGAGATAATGGACTTGCCTTCTCGTTGTAGTTCTTTGGCTCGGCCAGTAATTTTTAAGGTGGCCGATGGTTGTAATTCTAGTGCGCGTGATGAGATCATGAGTTAGTTGTGGAAGCTAGGTTGATGAGTGTTGAAGTTTATCTTTGAGTGCTTTTTCTACATGTTTTGGGACGAATGAGCTTAAATCACCCCCCCAAAAAGCCACTTCTTTTACTAAGGACGCCGAGATAAAAGTGAGTTGTTCATCTGGCATTAAGAAAACGGTATCTATGGTTGGAGAAAGTCGTTTATTGGTCAACGCCATTCTAAATTCATATTCAAAATCAGATATTTGGCGCACCCCTCTAATTAGAGTACGAGCGCCCATTTTTTTGGCATGATCTACTAAAAGGCCTGTGAATTGGGTGATTTCAACCCGGGTACCCCATTCAGTTCCTTTTAAGCATTCTTCGATGAGTTCTATCCGCTCCATTCCACTAAAAACGGATTTTTTTTCATTATTCACCGCCACGGTTACGATCACCTTTTCAAACAAATTTGTTGCTCGTTTTAAAATATCGAGATGTCCATTGGTAAATGGGTCAAAAGATCCAGGATATAATGCGATATGTTTCATGATTCTGAATCTACCGCTTGTGCTTGAAAAATACTAACCGTGGTGCGCCCGTAGGCTTTGCTAAAAAAACAATGAGAGTGGTCGGTATAGCTATGATATTTATCGTGCTCTAAAAGGAACCAACCCGTGGGGCTAAGCCATCCATTGCTTAAAATTTGTTCAATCATATGATCCATCCATTCGTAGTGGTAAGGAGGATCACAAAAAATAAAATCAAAAGCTTGAGCAGGGCTTTCTAAAAATTGTTGAACATCAATCGCTACGGTTCTGATCTGATGGTCAATTTCCCATGAGCGTGAAATTTTTTCAATAAGCTTTAGGTTGGCGGGGTCTAAATCAACCGCTAGAACCTCTCTAGCGCCTCTAGAAATGGCTTCAAAGCCTAAATTCCCAGAGCCTGCAAATAAGTCTAATACCCGGGTACCTTCAATGTATTTGTAGGCTTCAATTTTATTAAACATACTCTCCTTGGTACGATCCGTAGTGGGGCGTACATCTAATCCCTTAGGTATTTCAAAACGTCTACCTTTTAATGAGCCTGTAATTATTCGCATGAGTATGTTCGTCTGGTTAATTGAGATAGGAGCCCAGGTTCATCGATTTTTTTTGACTCAACTAAACCGCATTTATTGGAATAAAATTAACAGTAACTAGGACAAGTCTAGGCTTAGCATGATGGCAGGAAAAGCAGTTGCAAGGTCAAATCCATAGGTTTCTTCTTCTGCATTTATGCCCATTGTCTCCAAAGAATTTAACACTATTTGTGCAGAATTATGGTCAATGAAAGATTGTAATTTCTCGGCTATTTCATGGGTTTGCTCCCCATAAAAATAAACGTGCTCGTGGAGACCACGCATCCATGGAGAATGTTCGGCATGTTGTAGCCATAAATAGGGTATATCCTGAGGGTCATCAAAATGTATATAGGTAGCAGCTCTGAAACTGCCTAGCAAATAAGAAGAAATACTGATCGAATCAGCATGACAACCTATTAACAAAAAGGAACCCCCTGGGCGATGATGACTCGACCACATTCCGCCAATTTCAAAGTCACTACAACACTCGTTAATGGCGACTTGATCACTGAAACTTCGGTAATTTTTTGTTAGCTGAGCTCGGCGTAAGCAAAGAAATTTGAACCGGGTTTTACTCACAGCATGCCAGGTTACCTCAATGTCTTCTCGAGGCACCCCTTTCATTAAAATAGCGATGTGCTGTTCCCTCTCTACTGAATCATCATATACAACCTTGGGTAGTGCAGTCCAGCACTCGTGTGTTGGCTCGGTGAGCATACGAATACTTTCAAGGCGGAATTCTTTTTCTAGATCACTAAAGACTGCTTTTAACTGAACTCCTGCTTCAGAAGAAGGACTATTTAGCGCCTCAGCTACATCAAAACTAAACTCATAGGAGCCTAATTGCTGAATGGTGTCTTTAGCCCCCTTTTCAGCGACCGAATAAAGCATTCGGCCTGAAAAAAAACAGACTCCTAAATTGGAGGCTTCTGCTTCCATTAATTCCAGTTAGGGGCATTTCTCATGGTTGTTCTAGATAAACTTCCAACCGCGTCATCAGTCATCGGATCCTCTAAGAGATACAATGGAGGACGAATGGTATCATTTCTTGTGTACAAAAAACGAAGTGAAGTGTCTCTAGGGCTTACGACCATACTCTCAGGGCTGTATTGGAGTGGGGGCATTTGACGAAATAAAGAATCACCCATCGAAATCATCAAAGAATCGGTGCTTAAGTACGTTACCACGCTATCTAAACCACCATCAGTAGGAGGAAAATGGCCATACCGAGCCTCGTAATTTACGATAGCATCTTTAAGAGTCAGCATCCGCGTACGAACTCGTTCGGTTTCAGCTTTTTGTTCTTCGACCACTTTATATGGCGTGACTATGGAATCGTATAGTAACCATGATAGTAAAATGATGGTAATTCCAAATACAGCACTTAGTATCTTATTTCGCGTATCTATGTTCATGGGAAGACGGATCGATTAGTTAGTGAATCAGATTCGAGATAAAATTTGACTTTCAAAATACATTCACACCCTGTTATATGCAACCGATGGCATCCACGAAATCATATAATTCAAAAATTGTTAATCTAGCGATTCCCAATATCCTCAGTAACCTGTCAGTACCCTTGCTAGGGGCGGTAGACACCGCAATTGTAGGGCGCTTAGATGAACTATATTATTTGGGGGCCATTGCAGTGGGAAGCCTAGTTTTTGATTTTATTTTTTGGGGCTTTGGATTTTTGAGAATGGGAACTACAGGTTTAGTTGCTCAGGCTTTGGGGGCAGCTAACCATCAAATGATCCAAAATCTTTGGCTTAGAGTCGCTCTTTTTGGCTCTGTACTTGGGCTCGCTTTAATTGTACTACAAAACCCTATCGCTCATTGGTCGCTTGTCATCATATCTCCAAGTGCTGAAGTGGCACAATATGCTACCGAATACATTAGAATACGTATATGGGCTGCTCCTGCCACGTTATTATTATATGGTATGAATGGATGGTTTTTAGGTATGCAAAATGCCAGGATACCCATGATCATCACCATAGTCTTAAACATAATAAACCTAGTACTGAATGTAGTATTTGTATTGGTGCTGGATTGGAAGGTCGCAGGTATTGCTTTCGGAAGTGTGATAGCAAGTTACCTCGGGTTATTCTTGGCTTTGGGTTTCTTTTTTCAGTCGTATGCAAAACGTTGGGCTTCGGGATGGTGGCGTGAATGGCAAAAGAGTGATTTTTGGGAACCATCAACCTGGAAAGAATGGCTTGGAGTTAACAGAGATATCTTCATACGAACGCTCTGTTTAATTTTTGCCTATGCATATTTTACCACGACTTCTGCGAGAGCGGGGGATTTGGTTTTGGCTACTAATACTATTTTACTGCAATTATGGTATATAAGCTCCTATGGAATTGATGGTTTTGCGTACGCGGCGGAAAGTTTGTCAGGCATGTATTGGGGACAAAAGAACACCGAAGCATTCAAGCAAGTTGTGAGAAAAACGATGCAATGGGGTTTGGGTTTAGGCCTTAGTCTAAGTGCATTATTTTATATTGGTTTTGAGCCTTTATTTATGCTTTTCACCGATAAGCCGGCAGTAGTTGAACATGCTCAATATGTGATGCTTTATACGGTCATTGCCCCAATTGTCAATAGTATATGCTTCATTTGGGATGGAGTATATATGGGAACCTCCAATACAAAACCTCTAAGGAATACCATGCTTGTAGCAACATTTTTGTTATACGTGCCGCTTCACTTATTCATTGAGCCCTATGCTGGTATTCATGCTATCTGGATGGCTATGATTCTATTTATGATTGCAAGAGGCGTGTTTTTAAGCATTTTGGCTCCTCGTTATTTTTCAGTTAAACTCAGCTAAGGTGATTAAACTTATCTGTTAGCATTGAAGTCATGAATTAGGTATTATTGTGGCACGTATTATTTGGTAAACGAACTATAGAATCTGTATGAAATACACTCAAAATTTTTTCTTTCTTTGTAAAACCCCGCTCAGCGCGGAAAGCCCATCCGATGTAGAGGTAGTTACCAAGGCCACTTCCAGCGAAGATTTTCCTCGTGTATTCAAAGAATTCGAGGACTGCCGATCTCATGCGTTCAACGAAGATAAAATATACAGTGTGGTTCGGGCAGATGATATTTATGAATTGGTACGAACTAACAACGAAAAGTTGGCAAAGGAAGAAGCATTTGAAAAGGCACAACCTGAAATTATTACCAATTTACAGCATCGGGTCATGCAAGGTAAAGATGCTAATGCTAAGGCGATTTTAAAAGAAGTCTATGACATAGATGCTTGATACTGATCTTTTTGCTCAAGGCTATGCGCTTTTATTAGAGTACGGCCTAAACCTTCTACAAGCCATAGCTGTTTTGGTTGGTGGTTTGTGGGGAACTAGCTTGATCAACCGTTTTCTAAAGAGAATATTTGAACGTAGTGAACTAGACGCGTCATTGAAAGGCTTTCTGTTAAGCCTTAGTTCTATTCTGTTAAAAATAATGGTCTATATCTCAGCATTAGGTATGCTTGGGGTAGAAATGACCTCTTTTATAGCCATTCTTGGAGCAGCGGGCTTAGCCATTGGTATGGCACTCTCAGGAACCTTGCAGAATTTTGCAGGAGGGGTCATGATTTTATTATTCAAGCCCTATAAAGTGGGAGATTTTATAGAAGCCCAAGGATATGCTGGCACGGTTAAAGAGATACAAATCTTTGTAAGCATACTCACTTCACCGGACAACAAAACGATATTTATTCCCAATGGGCCATTAGCTACAGGATCCCTTATTAATTATTCCACACAGGATACACGCAGAATAGAATGGACTATTGGAATCGCCTATGGAGATGATTTAGATGTGGCTTATTCCGTTTTAAACAAGATACTTGAAGAAGAAGATCGCGTTTTTTCAGACCCAGCGCCTTACATAGGGTTGACTGACTTAGCCGATAGTTCGGTAAATATTACGGTCCGAGCTTGGGTATCGTCGGGAGACTTTTTTGCGGTAAAACAGTCCTTAACTGAGCGAGTATATAGAGAATTTGACAGCCATGGACTCAATATCCCATTCCCACAAACCGACATTCGAATTTATAAACCGTAGTTTTTTCATTTTTTAATAAAAATAGCTAACCTTAGGTTAACTGTAGCAAAAACAAAAAGTATTATTTTTGGTTTTGCGTTAATTACGAACTATAGGAAAGGAAGGTTGGTAAACAACCTGGAGCGGTGCTAGCATATGGAAAATGAAAAAATGAGTGGACAACCAACAGAACCACAAAATGAATCCGATATTTCGAAAGAAACGAAGGTCGGTGAGCAAGTAAAATCCACGGATCAACCTGCTGAGCTAGAGTCTGAGGCTACTCCACTAGTAAGTGCGAACGAAGCCCAATCAGATTCAGTAGATGAACTAGCACCCGTGGTTGCGTCCGAACCCGAGGTCTCGTCTGAGCCTGAGGTTGAACAAGAACCAGTGGTTGCGTCCGAACCCGAAGTCTCCACTGAACCTGAGTCAGAACAGGAACCCGAGGCTTCTTCCGAAGAATCCACCGATTCCCTTGATAGTGAAGCAGAGAAAAGTGCGGAAACTTTTTATCAAGACATTCGCCAAAAAGCCGAGGAGTTTGTTCTACAACCCGATTGGGCTTATGTATCAAATGAATTAGCTAATCTGGCACTTAAAATATCAGAAGGCCCAGAACCTGACGCTGAAGGTTCTAAGCAAGCAATAGCCGCTTTTCAAACGCTTAGAGATGAATTTGAAGCCCGAAAAAAAGCGCACTATGAAGAGTTAAACCAAAAAAGAGCAGATAATTTAGAGCGCAAGAAAAAAATATTAAAACAACTTTCTGATCTAATTGAGGCTCAGAATTGGACTGCTACAAAGGAAATTAGATCTATTCAGCAACAATGGGAACAGATTAAATTACTTCCAGCATCAGAAGTAGATGCATTGAATAAGCGTTTTGATGGTTTGCTTGAGGAGTTTGAGAATCACAAAGTTGACCGATTAGTAAAAAAACTCCAAAAAGAAGAAGAAAACCTGACCCTCAAATTACTCTTATTAGAAAAGATACAAGACTTGAATGGGAAGGCAGATCAAGCGTCTGCGGATTTCGTAGCACTTAACGACGAATTACAAGATCTACAGAATCAGTGGCGTAAAGTTGGGAGAGTACCTTTGGATCGAAACCAGCATACATGGGATCAGTTTTATGCTGCACTGGATCAATTTAGTGAATTACGGTACAAACACGACGCCTCTTACAGAAACTCGGTTGAAAAAGCCCTCCAAAAGAAGCAAAAGCTCATTAAAGAGGCAGAATCTCTACTAGATATGGAAGATTTAGCCGAGGCTGCCAGAAGAGTAAATAAACTACATAAGCTTTGGAAAAAAACAGGCAATCTTCCCCAAAAAGAGGAAAATGAGCTTTGGGACACGTTTAAGGCAGCTACGGATGCTTTTAATGATAAGAAGTCGGAAAATCTAGAAGAGTTACGAGCCATTGAGCAAAAAAATTATGAGCTCAAACTCGCCTTAATTCAACAAGCAATTTCAATTAAGGAAGCAGATAATAGCGAAAATGGTCATCAGAAGATGCAAGACCTGATGGCCGAATGGAAGAAGATAGGTCCAGTTCCAAGAAAAAAATCGTCCAAGATTTGGAAGCAATTCAAAGAAGTAATGGATGAATTTTATAATCAGAGAAGGGAGCACTTCAAGGATGTGCGCAAGGAACACAAGGAAAATCTTAAGAAAAAGAATGAGATTATAGAGCAACTTAATGCACTGGCCGATCATGATGATCCCGCAATAGCCGTTCAAGAAGCAAAAAAGTTACAAGACACATTTAAAGAAATTGGGCATGTCCCAATAAAACTTAAGAACAAAGTTTGGAAAGATTATCGAGAAGTATGTGATAAAATCTACGGCAATTATCGTTCTTCGGGAACCGATTTGGGCATGGAAAGAAAGCTTGCCTCTGAGGGGCTAGATCCATCAACCCGTAAGGAAGTAATTACGTCTCAGAAGAAACTGGATGCTGCGATGAAGACGATTACTGCACTCGAAGCTGAAATCATTCAGTTTCAGGAAGCTAAGACCTATTTTAAACCCACAAACAAAGGGAATGCTTTACTGGATGATTTGGATAACAAAATTGCCACAGCAAAAAATAAGTTGGATCAAAAACATGCTGAGGCCTATGAGCTAAAGAAATCAATTGATTTGCTTAAAAATAAGGGTTCGGAATAATCTAGAGCATTTATTATTATTTACGA
>CENJ01032379.1_pt1 | contig 11739 bp, 6 predicted proteins | sample 356161 | NCBI WGS metagenome assembly CENJ01 (sample SAMEA2619531, study PRJEB7988) | marine metagenome | biome: marine biome (ENVO:00000447); feature: surface water layer (ENVO:00002042); material: "saline water (ENVO:00002010), including plankton (ENVO:xxxxxxxx)" | depth 5 m
GTTGCTCTGTGACAAACTCAGCAGAACATCGGCGTACTCGACCGAGTCTTTTTCAAAGTATTTTTTAGCAATAGCTTTTACTTTTCGCGTCGCGCCCATATCAATAAGAACATTAATCACCTCAAGTGAGGACTTACCGTAAATAGCCTCATAGAGCTCAAGGGCCTGGCCAAGGACATCAAGTTTCTCATCTCTTCGACTTAAGGAATTACCGTAATTATAAGTCAGCGCCGCGATATTTAAGCTGTCAGGCTCAAAAATAAAGCGACCCGCTTGCAAAGCCCTTTTTGCACAATGTCTTTTTCTAACCGATTGCCCACTAGGAGTCGAGTTATAGCAACTCTGTGCCTCATTGAAGGCCTTAACGTGATCACTTCTTGATGGTGAGGTGTCCTCAGAGAAAACTAAATTCGTGGTTAGGGTAAATATTGCGCAGCAAAACAAAAGAGAGCATGTATTTTTCATTCCCAAATAATACCCCCGTGCTTTAGCGATGATCAAATGGTTAATCACTTTTCACAAAAATAACTACTTATATATTATTTAACTATATAGCTAGGAATAATTTTGTTAAGTTCTTAAATCAGTAGAAAATTTATTTTTAATGATGAATAAAAACATTTTACTCTTTCTTTCAATTTTTATTTTTTGGTTTATATTTAATAGTTCCTTTGCCGCTGATGAAATGGATCCTTAGAACAAGTATGAGTCCTCAAGCGAATTTGAAGAAGCTTATAATTGCCTTCAAACCGACATATAACTGAGGTGCCTTTCCTTTTTTATAAGAGTCAGAAACTTCTCATTAAAATATCAAATGAATGTAATCGATCTCTTAGGCACCGTGATGCGCCTGCTTAACCCTATTTTGGAGGAATTTGGACGCAACATCGGGAAAATCAGTAAACAAGCCATCTACATCGAGCTCGATGAAAAGAGCTTCAAGAAGGCTATCAAAATCCTTCGTGAAGTTCGGTAAGTCATCTCTCCTTGCAGTGTATGGATGAATTAGTAACGAGGAACTCTGGATATGAGAGAAAAATTGGGTGGCGTAGCCTTTATCATCTGTGATCTGATTGATCCATGGACCTATACCCACCGCGTAATCAGATATCTCCTTGACCCCCTCAGCAGTCATTAATAGATCATAATCAGTCGAAGATATACCCCACGCATTTTCACCAATTAGCTGTATCAGCGGGTACGGTGAGTGCATTTCCTCTTTTATTGCGCGCAAGACGTCTTTATCGAAGCATTGAAGAAAAATATGATCCAGTTTTTTTCGGTATCCAAAGCTGTCAAGCAACGCTAAAGTATTTTCCACAATCGGTAGGTTATTGGTTTTATGAAAGGCTGGAGCCTTAATCTCCGGATAGATCCCGATTAGTTTTCCAGTGGATTTCTCCAAGCCCATGACGAATTCTAGGAATTCTCTAAATGTGGGAACCATAAAATAGCTGGCATCAAGGGGAAATCGTCCCTCATAAACTGTCTTGCCTGATGCCGTATCAATCCGCTCGTGAACCTGTAACTTTTTTATCTCTGCTAGAGTAAAGTCGGCAGCATAATAGTTACTATCTCTCCTTTGTCTATTCGGGAACACTTCATTAACGTTGGTGGTACTTTGCAGGTATATATCATGCAAGATGACCAGCTCTTCATCCTTGGTCATCACGATGTCAGGTTCTATAAAATCAGCGCCTTGAGCAACAGCAAAAGTATATGCAGGAATCGTATGCTCGGGGAGATAGCCGGATGCACCTCGATGAGCGATGACGATTTTGTCATTGATCATTCGATTTTTAGATAAATCGATAGAAGACACATCACTCAGAGCCTCTTTAAAGACAACAGTAGTCAGGACGGACCAAAACCAGTGCAATGATCGAGACATAAGGCACCATACTTTGCTTAATCATGCTGCATGTTAGCATGCTTTTATTTATGTTTAGTTACATAAAACTAGAGCCTATTGTGAGTCACATGGTTGATCCGACTTGGTCATCGAAACCTCTCAACCGGACTTTTTTTGATTTACCGGTGGGAGTATGATTTTTCCTTCATTAATGGTTCGCATTGAATCATCTAAAAATATCTGACGAAAGGTTTTTGTCTCAAAATCGATCTCCACCTCTGGTATAGGATTGGCATAGGGGTCATTCAAGAAGAGGTTATGTAATGCGGTCTTTGAGGGAAGGTATTGGATAAATATTTCCTCTACCTCTATGCGCTCGTCCGATCCTAAAGCGAGCCAAGCTTATGGGAGCTTGGGATCACTTTTATGAAAATAGTATGTTTGGTAAGGAAGCTGTAGTTTGAAGTGCATTTACTCGATTTCTTGACAGAGACTTTAGACTAATTTTCAAACCATGCTGCTAACAGTTAGAAGAGTTATTTCTTCCTGATTCGTTATAGTCGTGCTGAAGCCCTTGAAACAGTCCTTTCAAATAAAATGATTTCCCAAACATTTCCTCATTGTCCTGAAAAGTCTCCTGTAATCCCTGAAGTTTCATAGTCTTAAATGTTCATTTTTTTCATAATAACCGTTTTCATCCCAAGTCTCATGCGCCCCATACGGCAATCCAAATTATAATTTGTTTCCATAGTTTAGAGTTCTGTCCACCTTGAAGCTCTTGTGACTACAGTGAACATCTGAAGAGAAATTTTTGCCTCATGCATTCTAAGGATGTCCAAATGCCCTTGCGAGTGCTTTATGGAAAGATCCCTTGACCACAGCGTGCTGTCTGCGTGCCAGTAACGATAAAGAGTTTTTTATGGAGTTCGATGGCTTGGTCGGTGATGTGGGCTTCACCGACACTAAATATTTGATTGGATTGCCCATGTATAGTGGATTGAATTATGCCGAAGCAGACAATTATTGAGATCGTAAAATCAGTCGCAAGAAAACTTAAATGGTTTATTTTTGGCACATAGTGTTGCTAGCGGATGTTTTTGCTGTCGGCAGCCAACTATGGTCACACACTCTCAAATTGGTCGCGAATAATATCATTATAAACCACTTTTTTACCCCAGCAGGGGCGATGTAGTTGAATTGTAATAATTTTATGTTTTGGTGTTCGCCATGGTTACCCCAATAGAGCCCGTCTTTGAAAAATACTTGAGAGATAAGCCTCGCTTGAGCTATTCATCCCCGGATCATCACTGGATTTCGCGCAAGGTTACAGAGGGCTTGGAGTTCGCTCTCGGTGGGGACAGATTGGAGACGATTTACTCGACTTTAAAAGCAAAAGACCTTAAGCCCCAAGAATTTTTCGCTGAGGCGCTTAATGCCACAAAGATCGATTGGTCTTGTGATACGTCAGCATTGGATCTCATTCCCGATGGAAGCCCAGTTGTTTTTGTGAGTAATCATCCATTTGGTCTGATTGACGGACTAATTTTGTGCAATATTGCGGCCAGTGTTTGCGGTGAATTCAAGATCCTAATCAATGCGTTGTTGTTTCAAGATCGTGATTTAGCTAAACATTTCTTGCCTGTAGATTTTGCCCAAGGGCCGCGAGCACGAGAATGCAATATTGCTACAAAAAGAAATGCTTTGGAGACCCTTGCACAGGGGATTCCTGTGGCCATATTTCCTTCTGGAAAGGTTTCCACAGCCGATTTATTTGGCTTTGGAAGAGTTGTAGATGCCCCTTGGACAACCTTCGTCGCCAAGCTAATCCGACAGTCAAGGGCAATGGTAGTTCCAGTTTTCTTTTTTGGAAAAAACAGTCGCAGTTTTCATATCGCGTCCCATTTGGCGGAACCGGTGAGGATGGGACTCTTGGCAAGGGAAGCCAACCGTCAATTTGGTAAGAGAGTCAATTTGAGAATTGGAAAGCCGATTGCTGCTCAGGAAATGGCAAATTTGGGTAGCAGAAGTGAGTTGACCCATTACCTCTATAATCAAGTGCAAAATTTGGCAAGAGCAAGCTAGTTAGGGTTTGTAACTCCTTCTCCATCAGCTTACGCATTCACACTGCACAACTTAAGCGAAGCTAACTCTTGAGCTCATGGAGAATTTGTGGCATCAAGGCGGTCTCCAGAACAACCAGAGGTAAAAAGGTATGATCAACACGCTAATCTGATCAAAGATCCCCTAAACTCAATCTCGTAACATTGAGGAACGATTAGCGTTGCAAGGCTTAAGTCATTTTTGGCCAATGGCCAGAGGCGGATATTAGAATTGATTTTAATAGCTAGCCTCAGCATGTTTTTTGAAATTTAGTTATCATTATCACTTGACAGCAGGAGTAGCATTCGGCAAAACAGCGGATATCAATATTAACGATAGACGTATGGGTGTTTGAAGTTTGATATCAGAAGTGCCGGTAGTTTGCGCATCGCTAAATTTCCGGCCTATTTAAATCATACATTTCATGGTGAATTGATCATCGAAGAGCCCATTGGTCAAGAATTGCTTGTTAAGAAATTTTATGTTCCCGAAGAGAATAAAGTTTTAAATGCAGAGCAAGCTTTTAAAGAGATATCTAATATAAAACTGCAAAATCTTTATTGTGGTGTGGACCCTCGCTTTTCACTAGCTGATCTGATGTTATTGAAAAGGTTGTTCGGGAACTTATTATTTCTGACAGGCAAGGAAACACTCAGGCGAGACGCCTATGACCTAAATAGAAGAGGCGAAACAAATTCATTCTCCATAGCAGAACTCTACAGGTTCTTTTGGTTGAGACATGGAGTTTTTTATGACGTAATCGATGTCGAATTATTTAATCAGGAAATCAAAGATGCTGTAATCTTAGAAAATGCCATTCAGATAAGTAAAGGAACGGAAGGAACTGAAGTTTGGTGCGAAACTCGTTATTCTTTTGGGACTCATGATTGTTGTGTTCTGAAAAATGAATTTGCAACTTATTTCAATTTGAAAAAAAATACTTTTCAAACAAATTAGCTTCTCTCGCAGAGAATTTTATTCCCTGGCAGGTGGAGTTTTTTTATCCGATAGAGGAATATAAATCTGAAGATTCTTCTCTCGGAAGGTATGATTATCTTATTCGTGGAAACAATCTTTACTCAGCCTATGATCCATTTGTAAAAGAGTGGGAGGACCCTTTATCATAGCCGCTTGTTGTTTGAGGATGCTCAGTACGCTTGGTACCTCGGCTATGCTTTTGGTGTGATGATGAATTAACTCGTAAAGCCATTGGTTACTGAGGCTTTCTCTACGTCTTGTCCAGTGTGTGTTTAGGTATAGTTTGAGAATCCTCTCTATCGTGCGACGCCCCCCCATTTTCTTATTGTGACACTCTCTCAAAATATGAATTTGATTCACGGCCTGAACTGCTAAAATTTGTTTTATTAATAAGATGATCGCTTCATCTTGATTCTCTTTAAGCCTGTTGTTTGTAACTTCTCTGTAACTGGCCTACGTTTCGCAGATAGTGACGTTGCGCTGTGAATCGATGATAAAAGAATGGGGGACCACTCGAGATCATGATGCGATTTTTGGAGGATAGGTCAATCCACTCGGCTCGATTGCTTCTAGATCAAACACCAATGCCATGAGAATTTCTTAAAACGGTAATATCTTTGTCATCTGTTGCACCCAAACTTGTTTATGCTTTTTTAAAAGTTTTTGGAGCCGAATATAATGCGTAATCTTTTGATAGCCATGCTAACCATATTTATTTTTGCTACACCGGTTTTTTCTGATGATCATTTAGAAATGGAAGAAGTCCTAGTGATTGGATCGAAAGCTGCTTTGAGAAGCGCTCTCGAGAAACAGCGTAACTCAGATCAGGTAATCGGAGTCGTCGACTCGGATGCTCTTGGCAACTTTGCCGATATCAACGTAGCCGAATCTGTGCGGCGATTGCCTGGTGTTATGGTTGAGAATGATCAAGGTGAGGGACGTTATGTTTCCTTGAGAGGTATGAACACGGATCTTAATGCCATGACCATAGGGGGCGTCAGCGTAATGTCGCCAGAGGATCGCCGAGGTGTCATATTGGATGGTGTTCCTTCAGATATGTTGGACAGCATCACGGTTTACAAAACTCTGCAACCATTTCAGGATCTGGACAACATTGGCGGATCTATTGACCTTGAAACGATCAGTGCGTTTAATTTTGATGGCATTCATGCGAAAGCCAAACTGGATACTTCCTATAACGAATTGACCAAGGATGGAAGTAATCCAACTCTGGGTCTAACGTTAACTAACCGCTTTGAATTTGGCGAGGATGAGTTGGGAGTTGCATTTGTGATAACAGATTCCACGCGCCGGATCATTGCACACAACAACGAAAATGGCGGATGGGGTTCTTCTTACCCAAATGACGATTATGAGATGCGATATTATGATTTAGAGAGAGAGCGGGAAGGCATTGTTCTTAATCTTGATTATCGGACGAAAAATGGGAGTGAATATTATCTACACACATTTTATAACGATTATACCGATACAGAGTTGAGGCAGAAGTTCGAGACCCGTGATGTATTGGAAAATGATCCAACTTCTGTTGGGGGTCAAGTCTTTTCATGGGTTAACCAGGAAACTGAAATGGATAACGAGGGCAAGTGGAGGATTGAGGCCCGCACTATCGAATCGTATGTAGCCGGCATTGAGCTTGATCTTGCTTCTGGAACGCTTTCCATGCAAGCTTTCTATTCGGCAGCAGAACAAGATGATACCGACAGGACTGAGGCAAATTTCCGCACCGACACAGTAGATGGCACTACCACTACATATGACAACATCGATCCGAAAAAGCCCGCAGTGGGTCTCGACCCCTATTTTTATGATCCAGCAAACTATTTGTTAGACGCGGTAGAAAAAGAATATGCTCTTACTACCGATGAAGAAATTGGGTTTAAGCTGGACTTTGAGTTTGATTTAACTGAGTACACCACCGTTCGTGCAGGATTGAAATATAGAGATAGAGAGAAAGATAATGATTTCGTATTTTGTGCCTATGAAGCGGCAGATGATTATTCAACAACTCTCGCGGATTATGAAACAAGCTCGGCAAACCCTTATCTAAATACTGTCCATGCGCCAGCTCCTACTCCCAATACGGTGCGCGGTTTTGAGGAAATGATGTCTGGGACTTATGCGTTGCAGGATGGCCGAGTCTGCCCGGGACCCGGTTCAAATTTGGTCATGGATGACGGAGATATCGATTTTGAATCGACAGTAGGCACATGGAACACTGAGGAGGAGGTTTCTGCTGTTTACGCGATGGCAACAACTAATCTCGACAATCTTAAGGTGATCTATGGCCTTCGTTACGAACAGACAGATTCCAAGTTTACGGGCTCGACTTGGAACGATTCAAGTGGCTCACCAGAGCCAGCCCAGTTTGAGCAAGATTATGGATTTTTATCGCCACAATTAAACATAAACTATCTGCTAAATGATAACAGCAATGTTAGGTTCGCCGTGACTCGGTCTCTCGTCAGGCCAAACTTCGGTGAATCTCGAATCGGCGCAGACATAAGAATAGATGCAGACGATAATGAATATGAAATTCGTGACGCTGGAAACCCCGAGCTTGACCCATTCAAAGCATGGAATGTTGATGCTTCTTGGTCATACTACTTCTCTGATGAAGACTACCTAAACATGGGAGTCTTTTATAAGCGAATTGAAGATACAATCGTTCAAGTTAGACGGGAGAACTTTGCTTTTCGCGGACGAGTTTGGGATGAGGCAAGGACTTTTATTAACATTGACGAAAATACCTCTTTAAAAGGGCTCGAAGTGACTTATACCAAAACCTTTGAGAATGGTCTATGGTTTGCACTCAATTACACGCATGTTGATGGAGACATGAATCTTCCTGCAGATGCAGAAAATGCAGGTGGTGAAATGAGGAGTGTGCCCTATTTTAAGCAGGCAGATTCTACAGGAAATGCTGTACTGGGTTTTGATAATGGAACTTGGGATATAAGATTAGCCGCCAATTACAGGAGTAGTTATCTTGATGAGCTTGGAGAAGCTGATTTAGAGGATAGATATACTGATGATTATGTTTCCGTTGATTTAACTGGCAAATATAAAATTAATGATAATCTGACTCTGAAAGTCGAAGCGCTCAATCTATCGGATTCTCCCGAGTTCTATTATTTTGGTAATCAACGTCGATTGTCGCAATATGATGAGTATGGAACTACATATAAATTTGGACTTCGTTATAGTTATTAAATAGTTGCGCAAGTCTGGTTGATGACGTTTCCGAAAATAATTACAAGATTTGTTGATGCCTGTATGCGAATAGATTTAGCATCAAAATATAAAGTGACTGACTCAATGGAAGTTAAATTTGAAGCAGTGAATATGGGTGGCGAGGAAGAGTATTACTACTGGGGCGATGAGTTGCAGCTGTCTCAATAAGACCTCTTCAGAAGAAATTACTCAGTAAGGTTTACCTGCACGCTCTAGCTTGCCCCAGGGACTTTCCCCCCCTCTGAGGCGCTGGCCGCTGTAACCATAGTGTTGGTTGCAGCGGTCTTTTATTTATCGATCAAAGAGGTTCAGACTAAATTAGTTTGCGTTATTACTAGGAAACATTTATATGACATCACAAATTTGCAATACAATTATACTGGTCAGCCTTGTTTCGTTTATCGGTGCCTGCAGTCAGTATCCAGCTGTGACAGCCAAATTCGAAACGCCACAGGTAACAACCCATGATGACGCGGCAGATGACCCTGCCATTTGGGTCGATGTCGCCCAGCCTGAAAACTCATTGGTTTTTGGAACCGATAAAAAAAGTGGTGTTCATGTCTACAATTTGCAAGGTCAGGAAATCGGTTACACAGGACTTGGCGAGATCAACAATATTGACCTGCGCAGCCAGGACGGTGTAACTAAAATAGTGGCTTCAAATCGAACCAGCGAGACTATAGATCTTTGGCTAGTTTCTGATTTACGTCTGCAAGAGGGTTCAAAACAAAATAAATTTGCTCTGGATACCCAAAGGTCAGTGAGGGCTAACTCGGCAATCAATATCTATGGTATCTGTGCAGGTAACGATTCAGAGCTCGGCTTTATCGCATTTGTCACGGAAGATGAGGGTCCTGGGGTTGAGATTTGGCAGTATTCGGATGCAGGGTTATCCTTGCTGACAACATTTAATAATGGTGGAGAGTCTGAGGGCTGTGTATACGATGATGAGAATCGCAGACTGTTTATTTCTGAGGAGGAGAACAATGGAGTACTTAAAGCCTACAGTATTGACCAGGCTTTGGATTTTTCAAGTTTTACCACAGTAGATTCCAGAAAAGGTCACATCGTCGGTGATCCTGAAGGGGTTGCGATATATAAGACCAATGATACGGATGGGTTTATTGTGCTGTCCTCTCAGGGCGACTCAAAGTTTAATCTGTACAACCGTAAGCCCCCCTATGAGTATGTGGGAAGCTTCAGTGTAAAAGCAGGTCTTGGCGCAACACGACTACCTATCGATGAAATCACCACTACCGATGGTATTGAGGTTATCAATCTAGACTTCAATAGCCATTTTCCAGAGGGTTTAATGGTTATACAGGATGATGAAAACACAGTAGACAAAAAGTCTAAACTCAAGCGGCAAAACTTCAAATTTGTCTCATTTAAAGACATCAAAAATATCTTATCACTGAAAACAGCTGCGGATTGAACAAGTGTTCAAACGGTATTCCGGGATACAGAAATCTCCAAGCACCCTTCGTCGTTCATTGTCTCCCTGAACTACAACTGCCGTGAGTACTTCAATCGAGCACAAATTCGCACTAGCTGTTATGTAGAGCGTTTTACTTCCACAAGATTTTCCGTGAGCCGCGCCACCCCATTAAAAATATTTCAGAGCACCTTTAGCTATCCTAGTACCCCCCATGGCATCCTACCTCCCCATTAGATTCAATTTTGCTACATTTTGTGCTACATTTTGCAATGAATATGGGCTAACGCTTGTTCGTAAATGATTGAGAAATATGGTGCTTTGGGATATGGGTTCAATTCCCGCCGCTGACGGTTTGAGACATAGTTTTACCTTGGTATAAAGAGACCCTCTAAAACAGTTTTTTTGTCTCTAAAGGGATTCTAAAGGAAGTATTTGGGATCATATGAGTGTCCTATATTTATTTTTTGTATATCTATTTATAAGAATAAAGATTTCTACAGAGATACAGGTATATCTAATGATTTTCCTGTTCACTAAAAAGGAGACATAATTATTACGAACGCACCAATTTGGTGAACAGATGACTTATAAACCATTGTTTTTGTTAATATTTTACTTAGGAGTCAAGGACTGAAAATCCATGTGTCGGTGGTTCGATTCCACCACTGGGCACCAAGCAAAACGATGATACTACCCATCAGTTTTTATTCAGATTACCCTTCAACGAGTAAATTTGGTTTGCTTTCCCGCTTTTTAAGTGAAAATTCGTCATACAACTCACCTGTCGCTTTAAAAGCTCTAAAGCGTAATCTTGAATCATTCACATCTATAATTTGGTATAGTTGTGTGTCTTCTACCATTCGTTTTGCAAAAGTATCCTTAGTGATTTTGTACATTTTAGGGCCACTTACTGATACTACATTTACAGTACCGATATTGGGATCGTAAGCTTTCTCATAACCCTCCGGGATGTTAACAATTTTTTTGGATGCGACCTGACCAGTTCGTGCATACGTGTGGTCGTGCCCACTTAGTATCAAATCAACCTTGAATTCATCTAAAATCGGTTTCCAAAGCTTTCTTATTTCAGGATTATCTCTATCTGATGCTGGGGAAAACAGCGGATGATGGAACGTAACGACTGTCCAAGTATTCGTGTTACTTTCCAGCACCTTTTTTAACCACTCCACCTGGGACTCCTTTGCATTATTGGAGTCAAGAGATATAAATCTTACACCTTGATAATCAATATAATACACGGTTTCAGCAAGTGCAGGGTCAGGAACATTCTGGACAGGAAACGCAAACTGTGCACGCCAGTGTTTGCTAAGGGAAGCTTTCTCTGGATTGCGTTGTCGATTAAAAAGTGGTGGACCGTATAAATTTCGACCAAGTAATTGTTTTTTAGAAAATCCAGTGACAACTTCTATCTGACCGTCTGCTTGAGTTATTACCCCGGAATCATTTAATTCTATGGATATCTTTTTGCTGTCAGATGCCAATAATGATATTTTATAAGTCTTACCTTGATCATTTGCCTCCTCAACCATCGAAGTCACTACAATTTCGACATTATCTCCATCCTGGTCAGTCCAGTATAACTCTGCATTGGATTGTTTGTCATAATTAAAGTACTCGTGGTTACCTGGTGTCGCAATCACCGGGATGGTGCCATTCACCCAATCTGGACCTTGATGCCATTCGCCCCACTCGGAGTCGCTATACTTTCGATTCACCAAATCACCAGCATGAAGTGTAAAGGCAGCCCTAGGGGCATCGCGAAAGGCTTCTCGAAACACTCGGGACCAATGCGTCCGTACTTCGTTTTGAGCATCCCCAAAATATATGAAGCTGAAAGGTTCATCTCCTTTGGTTGCAGTTTTGAAATGATAATATTCGGTAAAATTCACGCCATCACCGACGCGATATGCATAGAGTGTGTCTGGCTCTAGATCTCGAAAAATTACAGTATGATAATGCGAATCATTGAGATCAGCTTGGAGAAAATTTGTCTTTGAATTGAAAGCCTTTGGTTTCAATGCTCTACCATTAGAATTTGCAACAGCCAGTTGCGCCATGCCTTGCTTTATTGTTGTATCAGTCCGCCAAGAGACGG
>CENJ01014386.1_pt1 | contig 11738 bp, 8 predicted proteins | sample 356161 | NCBI WGS metagenome assembly CENJ01 (sample SAMEA2619531, study PRJEB7988) | marine metagenome | biome: marine biome (ENVO:00000447); feature: surface water layer (ENVO:00002042); material: "saline water (ENVO:00002010), including plankton (ENVO:xxxxxxxx)" | depth 5 m
GTTGAAAGAGTTCTTATTCTGGGCGACGGACAGGGAGACGTATCAATCGAGGATTTGCCCTCAGAAACAAAGTCAACAAATGAAAATTTGAATAATGTTGCCTCTGGTCCAATTGCAACGATGCCACTTAGAGAGGCAAGAGAGGCTTTTGAGAGAGAATATTTAGTAACTCAAATTAATAGGTTTAATGGAAATATTTCAAAGACCGCAAAGTTTGTGGGAATGGAGCGCAGTGCATTGCATCGGAAGTTGAAGTCACTAGGTGTGGTTTCGATTTCAAGGACTCAAAAAGAGGATGACTGATGATTTCAATGAATATTTAAAAAATAAAATTAATTCATCCATTTCTGATTATAACAGGAGCTAAGTATGAAAGTAATAATTTGTGGTGCTGGCCAAGTTGGGTGGCAAATAGCCCGTCATTTGTCGGGAGAACGCAACGATGTAACGGTAGTAGATAATGATCCAGAACTAATCCGCCGCGCTACAAATACTCTAGACGTTCAAGGTATCTCTGGATTTGCTTCTTATCCAGATATCTTGGATAGGGCGGGCGCGCGAGATGCTGATATGATTATTGCTGCAACTTATTCTGACGAAGTGAACATGGTTACCTGCCAAGTTGCACACTCAATTTTTTCGATCCCACGCAAAATAGCTCGGCTTAGAAGTCAGTCGTATCTAAATGCGATTTATTCTGATCTATACAGGCGAGACCATTTACCAATTGATGTAGTAATAAGTCCTGAAAGGGAAGTTGCCGACGCAGCATTGAAGCGAATGGCAGCACCCGCTGCATTTGACACTGAAATGTTTTTGAATGAAAAAGCACAACTTATCGCATTGAGGCTAGATGACGATTGCCCGGTTTTAAATACGCCACTAAAGCAGTTAACTGATTTGTTTTCGACACTTAGAACTATTGTTGTAGCCGTAAGACGTGAAGGCACTCTCTTTTCACCCGAGTCAGGCGACCAATTGTTTTCAGGCGATGAATGTTATCTTATGTGTCACGTGGATGATGCTTACAGATCTGTTGAGGTTTTTGGTAAGCCAAATTTGGAACAAAATCGGATAATTATAATTGGTGGTGGTAACGTAGGACAGAGAGTAGCCTCTAAACTCGAGGCAAACCAAAAAAAGATTTCCACAAAAATAATAGAAAAAAATATCACAATTGCTGAGGCAGCCGCCGAAAATCTTGAGAGAACTATCGTTTTAAACGGTGATGGATTAGACGTTAGTATTTTGTCGGAGGCTAATGTTTCTAGAGCCGATACAGTTTTAGCCATTACTGATGATGATAAAACAAATATGCTTGCTGCTGTTCGAGCTAAGGCTCAAGGATGTAAAATGGCCGTCGCGTTGATCAATGATCCTACATTAGTTCCATTAATGCAACCGCTTGGGATTGATGCCTACATTAATCCAAGAGCAACAACAGTTAGTTCGATTTTAAGACATATTCGACATGGTCGCGTTAAAGGTGTTTATGCAATAGGTGATGCTGAAGCTGAAATAATGGAAGCAGAGGTTCTGTCAACATCCCCAATTGCTGGACAAAAAATTCGTGATATTGAGTTTCCAGAAAGCGTGTTAATTGGCGGGCTAATTAAAAACGGAGAATTTGTTAAGCCTTCTGGAGGAACGTTGATCGAAGAGGGTGATACAATAGCCCTTTTCACAATGGCTGAGGACATTCCCGAAGTAGAACGGCTTCTGCAAGTTTCTATAGACTTTTTTTAAGATGAGGCTCTCATTTATAGATAGGGCAATTTTTTTACAATTATTTGTAATAATTTCCTTATTAATGATTATACCTTCTATAATTGCATTTGCAGAAAAAGATTATTTTGTTGGTAGAACGTTTTTGTACAGCAGCTTTGCTGGTGTATTTGTCTTTCTGTTAATCTCTATTGCATTGAGTAATATTCCTAAAACGCAAAATAATTTTGATCAGCTAGTTTCATTTATTCTTTCATATCTATTTTTACCAGTATTTATGGCTATGCCGATGGTTCTTTGTTTTGATTATGTTAGTTTTTTGGACGGTTGGCTTGAAATGGTGAGCGCTTTTTCAACTACGGGTTTAAATATCACTCCTGTTGGGACATCAGATGGAAGTGCTTTTCAGTTATGGCTAGCGATGGTTTCGTGGATCGGTGGTATATTTTTTTGGATAGGTGCAGTAAGTATTTTGTTGCCTTTAAATATTAGTAAATTTGAAATTGGTGTTACTGATTTTCCAAGTGGACTGTCAAATGAGGCTCATACAAGTAGTAATTCAGTAATAAATTATGCACGGCAATTAATTCCAATTTACATCGCAATTACAATTTCTTTATGGCTTTTCTTAACTCTCGCAGGCGTTCCGGCTTTCAAAGCTGTTTTAATGTCCATGTCTGTAATATCGACTTCTGGCTTTGAGGCAACGAGCTATAATGCAACTAATATTTTCATTGTAGAGGGGATTATTTTGTTATTTTTTGTCTTTGCATTGTCAAAATCATTATTCATACGTGATATCAATGAAATACAGAAGTTTAGAATTTTTAAAGATCCTGAAATTCGCTTAGCTTTAATCATTATTTTGACTGTAACGGTTCTTATTTTTGCTAATTCTTTTATTGTAATGATTTCAGAAAATGCCAAAATAAGCATAATATTCCTTTTTAAACATTTATGGGGGATATTTTTCACTGTTACGTCATATTTAGTCACCATGGGTAATGAAAGTAACGTATGGTTTAAAGATCTGCATTCCCCCACAGCAGAGATGACAGTAGTTGCACTTATGGGCCTAACTATAATTGGGGGGGGCGTTGCCACTACGGCTGGGGGAGTAAAATTATTAAGGGTCTATATTCTTTACAGGAATGCTGCTCAGGAAGTTGATATGATGCTGCACCCAAATTCAATTCCTTCAAAAAAAGGTAAAGGATTAATTTCAGATAACAAAAGTAATCGTCTCATGGCATGGATATTTTTTATGCTTTTTATGGCCGCATTGGCTTTTTTTACTTTTACATTTTCAATGCTTTTTGATGATATTGGACCAGGCCTTGCTCTCTCGGTTTCTGCACTTACTACCACAGGACCTCTATTTGTTAATGTCGGATATGAATTATTAATTAATGACCTAAACCAAATATTTAAATTTTTGCTTGGAGTAGCAATGATATTAGGTCGCCTTGAAATATTGGTTATAGTTGCTCTAATATCTCCTTCAGTTTGGAGTAAATAATTTAAGGGATCAATATCTCCCTGAGATTGATTTCTAAATTAGCTGTTGTTATTTACATTTTTATGCCAATATAATCTAAAACAATAAATGAGGCTAATAAATGGCATCCGATCGTCAGAATTTACAAGACGCATTTTTAAATCAGGTTCGCAAAGAAAAAAACTCGGTAACGGTTTTTCTTATAAATGGTGTTAAATTACAGGGTGTAATCACCTGGTTTGATAACTTTTGCATACTTTTACGTCGCGATGGACAGTCCCAGCTTGTCTATAAACATGCTATTTCTACGATAATGCCTTCTCAAAACGTTTCGTTGTATGATGGAGAAGAGCCTAGTTGAATCAGGTAGATCGTGCAAAGACTCGGATTTGGGTCCTTCAGGTTGAATTACGGTCTAATTTTAATGAAACAGAAGCTAATTTTAAGCTTGAGGAAGCGGTTTCACTTTCAACTGCGTTACCTGAGCTAGAGTTGGCAGGCTCTCAGGTAGTAAAAATTTCTTCGTTTAACCCTTCAGCGATTTTTACAAAGCAAAAGCAAAACGATCTACATCGTTTATTTGCATTTAATAATGTGAATATTGTTTTCATTAATTGCAATGTATCTCCTGTTCAGCAAAAAAATCTTGAAAAAGCTTGGAATGTAAAACTGCTCGATCGTACAAGTTTAATATTGGAGATTTTCTCAAATAGGGCCGCAACAAGAGAAGGTGTATTGCAAGTTGAAATGGCAGCTCTTTCGTATCAGCGCACGAGACTTGTCAGGGCTTGGACGCATTTGGAAAGACAGCGTGGTGGATTAGGTTTTGTTGGAGGTCCTGGAGAAACACAGATTGAATCTGATAAAAGAGCAATTGACTCTCAATTGAAGAGCCTTGGAGGTCAACTGCGAAAAGTGGTCAAAACTAGAGAATTGCACCGGAAAAGAAGATCTAAAACAGCCACGCCAATTGTTTCGCTTGTTGGATATACTAATGCTGGAAAATCAACACTTTTTAACAAACTAACAAATGAAGACGTTTTGTGCAAAGATATGCTATTTGCAACTCTTGATCCTACACTTCGTATTTCTAAATTACGTTCTGGGGTTTCTGTAATAATTTCCGATACTGTAGGTTTTATATCGGATTTGCCTACTGAGCTTATTGCTTCGTTCCGTTCAACTCTAGAAGAAGTCTTAAATTCTGATGTGATTTTACATGTCCGAGATATTAGTCATCCTAATTCTGATAACCAATCTCAAGATGTGTTAGGCATTTTAGAAAAGATTGGGTTAGATGAGAATATTCCGGTTTTGGAGGTCTGGAACAAAATAGATTTACATCCAGAATGTCAAAAAATGCAACAACCCGATATAAGTTTAAATAAAAGAAAAATTTATCCAGTTTGTGCCGCTTCTGGACTGGGTTTGGAAAATCTTAAGACAGGTATTATCAATGTGATGTCGTCAAGATATAGTAAGGACATTAGGAGCGTATCTACGACTGATGGTAAAAAAAGGGCTTGGCTATACAGAAATGGGGTGGTTGAGTCTGAGCGCTTAGTAGATGAAAACTATAGAATGGTCTTAAGGTGGAGCGAAAAACAAAGGAAGCAGTTCGATCTATTGTAATTTTGATGCAGGAATAATTTTTGTAGTCCCAGTTGATGCAGCCCTGGCCAGATCTAGGTCAAGAGACATTGTAATATATTCACCACGACGCCACAATTGCCCAAGATCATCATAATGTCTTGAGAATAAATGACCAGATTGTCCTGTAGAAATTACATAGAGTGAGCTGTCTGGATCGGAAAAATCATAAACCCCTCGGTAAACGGCTGCATGAACGTTTTCAAATGGGTTATAAGGATCTCCAGAACTTAACCCTCTTTGTAGTGTGAAATCACCGCCAGATACGGATTGCCTTAAGTTAATTAATAGATTTAATACCGGAATATGTCCCAATGTTAAATGGTCGTGCATCGCTATGTGAGCATCTCCCCATCTAAGAGAGGTAATGTCAATTTTATACATGTCCTTGAGCTCAGATACTGCGTCATAAAGTGCAAGTTCTGCCACTTTTTCACAATTTTCCAAAGGAACACTTTGCACAATATCACACCACTCTGATGCGCCTTCTATATTTCTGAACACACGTTCCAGAAAGATAGGGTCAAAATTTCTGAATTCTTGCGAAAGCACTCCTAATTCATCCTGGATCAGTCTTTTTTGCAAGTTTTGCATCCATGAATAAAAAATTAAGGGTTCTGGTAGATGTTCATTCATTTCGCCATTCCACTCTGCAAGTAGCTTAAGTGCTACTTTCACATCTTGATCCAAGTCTGAATTTAAATTTGTTATTGGCTTGTACCACAGATTGGCTCCAATAATTGGGAGTAATGATTTTGCAGGAAAGCTTACTGTATCTAATTGTGCCTCTATAAAGCTTTCTCTTGTGTGAACTTTTCGAGATCCGAGTAGACGGGATAATCGTTCAATTCTCTGAGTATCGCCCCAATCAAATGAAATATGATTAGGAAATTTGTCATCTGAAATTTTATTGTTTGTATTTGTAATTAATCCATTTTTGGGATTAACAAATCGTGGATTATTATCGTAAGGTTCATATCCTAACCATCTATTTTCTTTTACATATCCGAGACTTGGCAAACGACCTTTAGTAGCGTGATTAGCGTTTCTAATTGGAAGTCTTCCAGCCAGCTGAAGAGCTATATTTTGATTATCGGTTATAGTGTAATTCAATGAGGGTGCTACATGTTTCTCAAGAGCTTTTAAAGCAGTGGAAAGATCTTTGGAATGGGTTAGGTTGATTAGGGCAGAAATTGACGTATCCTTAGGAGAAAGCATAGTCCAACTTAACGCCATTTCATGATCTTCAGGAGTAATATCAAAAATTTGTGAGGTTTTTTTATTCAAAATGGGTCCGTTTTCACTCCATTTTAATATAATTTTTTTTGATTTATCCCCTTTTATTTTTATGTAAGTCTCTTCTGTTCTAAACTTCTTCCACCCATTTAGAGATCTATACATAGAGCTATCACTCTCCCTTACTTCTTCTGCATATAGATCTTGATCATCAGCATATGAGGCAGATATACCCCAACCTATATAAGGAGTTCGCCCAGCAACTATTGTGGGTATTCCTGGTATCGTTCCACCTATGACCCCACCACTCGATAAATCTAAATGAGCCAAATAAAATTGGCTAGGTACACTTAATTTAAAATGGGGGTCATTTGCCAGTAACGTGCCATCAGCTGCTGTTCTATCGTTTCTCGCTGCGAAAGAGTTTGAGGCGCCAGCAAATCGATTATTGGAGAAACTGGTAAAGAAGTTTGAGTTAACCTTCATTTTTGGGGGAGATATAGAAACGTTTCTATCCAGTTTTCGTAGAACCTCCATAGTGGCTTCTCCAGTCGGTACTGGAGAGTCTGGTAAAATGTCTTTTACCCTTTTCGGGTCGGGAAGAGTTATTAGAGTTCTTGCTCTTAGGATTTCTTTTGCATAGTGGCTAGTTGAATTCACAGCGAACAATTTCAGAAGTGCAATACTGTCCGCAGGATGCCATGACGCTAATGGTATGTTGTACAAGAGTAATTCTGGAGCTCCACGCCCGAGTGATTCACGATTAATTTCCATAAATCTAGCATTCACACCTGCCGCGTAAGCCTCTAAAAACCTTTTTGTCCTGTCATCCTGCGCAACCACCGAGTCCTGAGCAAGGGAGTATATATTTATGCGTCTCATAAATTCATCTAAGGGGAGCGCTTGCTTTCCGAAAATCTCAGAGAGTCTGCCCTGTGCCGTCAAGCGGTCCACCACTAATTGCCAAAGCCTATCTTGTGCATGTGCATACCCTAGGCCAAAGTACAGATCAGTATCATTTTTGCCGTATATATGAGGTATATTAAAGGTGTCACGCACGATCTCAATAGGAGCTGTTACTCCGGGTAATTCAACACTTTTATCGTAGTCGGGAATTGATCTGAGTACGATGTAAAAAATAAAAGCTAATATAATTAAGGATAAAATTAGGGATCCACCAATTATTCTAAATATCCAGTGTAGAACTCTTGCCATTTTTTCCTCTTGATGACCGAATGGCTATTGAAACTTCATAGATTGTAAACCAAAATTAGCAAAATCAGAAATTGAGGGGAAATGCTATGGCAAAAATTGCTTTTTTAGGTTTAGGAGTAATGGGGTACCCTATGGCTGGACATCTTGCCACTGCAGGGCACAAAATCACTGTTTACAATAGAACTCTTTCAAAGGCTAAAAAGTGGAATTCAGAATTCAAGGGAAGTATTGCTGAAACTCCATACAAAGCTGTCAAGGATGTAGATTTTGTTATGTCATGTGTGGGAAATGACAACGATCTTCTAGATATAACAATCGGTGAACACGGTGCTTTTCCCAATATGAAAAAGGGAGCACTTTTTATTGATCATACAACAGTATCAGCCCAAGTAACTGAAAAGCTTTATAAAAAATCACAAGAGCTTGGTATTAGGTTTATTGATGCTCCTATTTCCGGTGGGCAAGCAGGAGCAGAAAACGGCGTATTGTCAATAATGTGTGGTGGGGATGAAGGAGATTATAAACTGGCTGAGCCGATTTTAGAGATATATTCGAAGATTTGTCGTCGAATTGGAGACACCGGCGCCGGGCAGAAAACAAAAATGTGCAATCAAATAGCTATAGCAGGGTTGGTGCAGGGGCTCTCAGAAGCACTTCATTTTGCAGAAAAATCTGGATTGGATGGAAATGCGGTTATTGAGGTGATTTCTCAGGGTGCTGCTGGGAGTTGGCAGATGTCTAATCGTTACGAAACCATGCTCAAAAACGAGTTTGAGCATGGTTTTGCAGTCGATTGGATGCGTAAAGATTTAAAGATTTGTTTGGATGCTGGAGATAGTAACGGCGCATCCTTACCCGTAACCTCTCTTGTTGATCAATTTTATAAAGATATTCAAAAAATGGGTGGCGGTCGCTGGGATACATCAAGTCTTTTTAAGCGACTTAGAGCAATTGATGGTCTTAACTAAGTCAGTAAGATTAGCTGAAAATAACATAATCGTGTAATTTTCGATTGTGTTTTGGTAGATTTTTCAATTAATAACAAATCAGTACTATTGAAAAATATAGTGTTTAAAGAGTTTTAGGGTTTGATGCAGCGCGAGCTTAGCGAGTTTAACTGCGCAAGACCTTCTGGTCTAAAACAGATCAATCGTCCTATTCTAAGAGGATGGTAGTTTATAATTGGTGAACAAAGTTTGCCGGAGATGTTAACGCGATGAAACGTACTGATTGCACTTCTTTTATAACAGTGGCATCTGGCCCCGTACATGAGGGCCCTTGTACAAATTTTATCGCCCAAATGGGATGCGGCAGGAAAGAAGCTAATTTTTTCAAAGAAATTGTTTCCATACCTGCATGTATATATATTTTATGCCTAAAAAAATGCTTATTGATGCCGCACATGCTGAGGAAACTCGCGTCGTTGTGGTTGACGGAAACCGCGTCGAAGAATTTGATTTTGAATCTGAGACAAGGAGACAGCTAGCAGGTAATATTTATCTTGCTAAAGTAACACGAGTTGAGCCAAGTCTGCAGGCTGCTTTTGTTGACTATGGTGGAAATCGCCACGGATTTTTGGCCTTCTCCGAGATTCATCCTGACTATTATCAGATTCCAATAGCCGATAGAGAGGCTCTGATGGAAGAAGAGCGTGCTTATGCTGACGCACTGCGCGAACAGGAGGAAAATGCTCAAGCTGAGAAAAAACGTAGTAGGGTAAAAACTAGATCAAAAGATACTAAATCTGCCGACTTTATTGAAAAACAGGATTTAAATGAGGGGGATGCGAGCCAGCTCTTAGAGAGTGATGTACCAGGTTCTGAGGAGGATCAGAACGGATCGTTCGGTAAACTAGACAAGGACGCTTTAGAAAATACTCGTGAGATTAATCCTGGCTTAGAAGCTGGTCCAGATAATAAACCTGCTGCTGAGGAAACTACGGATATAGATCAAGACGATTCATCTGAAGATAGCTTAGATGAAATTGAATCTGTTTCTGAAACTGATGATCCATTAGATTTAGTGATCGCAAGTAAGCCAAGACCCCGCCGCTATAAAATCCAAGAAGTAATTAAAGTGCGGCAAATTTTATTAGTTCAAGTAGTGAAAGAGGAGCGTGGAAATAAGGGAGCGGCATTAACAACTTACTTATCTCTTGCGGGTCGTTATTGTGTTCTAATGCCAAACACAGCCAGGGGAGGAGGGATAAGTAGGAAGATAACTAATGCCGTAGATAGAAAAAAATTAAAAGAGATTGCCGGTGGTATAGAGGTTCCCTCAGGTGCTGGTTTGATAGTACGTACCGCAGGTGCAAAGAGAACTAAGACTGAGATCAAAAGAGATTATGAATATTTGCAGAGGTTATGGGAGCAAATAAGAGAGTTAACTTTAAAATCTATCGCTCCAACAAAAATTTATGAAGAGGGTGATCTTGTAAAACGTTCAATACGCGATTTGTACAATAGAGATTTAGATGAAGTATTAGTTGAAGGAGAGGCAGGCTACAAAATCGCAAAAGATTTTATGCGCATGATTATGCCTAGTCACTCGAAAAACGTTAAACATTACAATGATCCCCTTCCTCTATTCTCCAGGTATCAAGTGGAAACTTATCTTACGTCGATGTTTAACCCAGTAGTGCAGTTAAAGTCAGGCGGATATCTAGTAATTGGAGTTACGGAAGCTCTTGTAGCGATAGATGTAAACTCTGGACGTGCTACAAAAGAGGGTTCGATTGAAGACACTGCTTTAAAGACTAATCTAGAAGCCGCTGAGGAAGTGTCCCGTCAATTGCGCTTACGTGATCTTGCAGGTTTAATTGTTATTGACTTTATAGATATGGAGGACCGCAGAAATAACTCTGCTGTTGAACGTAAATTAAAGGATAAGCTGAAGACAGATCGGGCTAGAATTCAGGTTGGACGAATTTCCGGTTTTGGACTTCTTGAAATGAGTAGACAGAGACTCAGGCCGGGAATGATAGAAGCAACAACTCAGAATTGTCCTCATTGTCATGGAACTGGATTGATTAGATCTGAAGAGAATTTAGCTTTGACCATAATACGTCAAATAGAAGATGAAGGTGTACGTGGCCGTTCTAGAGAAGTTGTGGTTAATTGCCCAGTTTCAGTTGCAAATTTCATAGTTAACCAGAAACGCGACCATATCGCAAATATCGAGGCTCGGTTCTCACTATTTGTAAGAATAAATGCTGACACTGCTTTAGTCAGTCCAGAATATTCAATTGAAAAGTTAAAAACTTCATCACGACCTCTAAGCGAGAAACAAGTAAGTTCTGAGCCATCAACAGCGATCAGTGCATCAGACGTAGAAATGTTAGATGAAAATGATAGCGAGCCGTTATCTTCAATATCTGAGAAATCAAAGCAAGATGATGATAGTAAACCTAAAAAACGTAGAAGAAGGCGAAGACGAAAGCCCCGTACTGGTGGCGATGAGCAAGATGTCACAGCTAATGAAAGTACCGAGAAAGAGAGTGAAGCTGCTTCTGCGAACTTAGAAATTAGTTCTGAAATAAATAGTAGTGTTTCTGCTGAACCGGATGCGGCGGAAACAAATCTGTCTAAAGACGACGAACTAAAATCGCCTGAATCAAAACGAAAACGTACAACAAGAAAAGTTCGAACAAGTGATGCGAAGCAAGACAGCTCTGATAACGCTAATGTTAAGAATGGTATGGGCGTAACTGCCACTGAGCTACCAAAAAATGAAAATGATGTTAAAATATCAAAGGCAAAGACTAATCCACGAGGTCGAAAAAAAGCTACTAAAGATGACGCTATTATTGACGATCAAGATATATTAGCTGAAAGTGCTTCAGTTCTTAAAAGTGATGTTTCCGAGAAAAAAGAAGGGAAAAATGACACGAAAGTAACTAAGCCTAAATCAAGTAGAACCAAGAAAGTTACACCATCCACTGATAAATCAAAAAATTTGGATAGGGAGGTAAAACCATCTGATTTAGATGATCAGTCAGAGCCAGTAAAAGAAGAAACAAAGAAGACGCGGAGACGAGGATGGTGGTCTAAAAATAGTTAAATATTAAATATACTATCTATTTTTTGACCTTGTATCTTGTTGAACCTTTCTCGCCAGGCTCTTTTGAAATCAATGTGTGACCTGTTTCGTTGCAAAAATGTGGAATGTCTATGGCTGCAGCTGGATCGTCCGCAAGAACCAGAACTATATCTCCAAGCTCCATGGATTTAAGATGCTTTCTGAGTTTTAGCACCGGTAGTGGGCAAAGAAGACCTGTAGCGTCTAAAATTTTTTCTCTCATGTTACGTTTGTAGCTTTTTTCTATAATACGTCTATTTAAAAGTCTTAGTGTATCTGGTTAATTAAGATAAGTTAATAAGGATAATCGATGCTTGGAATTGATATTTTTGACGCT
>CENJ01162694.1_pt1 | contig 11738 bp, 13 predicted proteins | sample 356161 | NCBI WGS metagenome assembly CENJ01 (sample SAMEA2619531, study PRJEB7988) | marine metagenome | biome: marine biome (ENVO:00000447); feature: surface water layer (ENVO:00002042); material: "saline water (ENVO:00002010), including plankton (ENVO:xxxxxxxx)" | depth 5 m
AACCATATAAAACAAAATTATGATTTAATAATAATTCGAGATGTTATAGAGCACATTAGCAATAAAAAAATGGCTCTATCCAATATGTTTAGTATTCTTAGACCTGGTGGGAAATTATTTATTTCTTATCCACCAAAATATTGTCCATACGCTGGGCATCAACAGACAATCCCAAATGTTCTGGGAAAGATCCCATATATTCATTTAATGCCTAACTTTTTATATGAGCGATATTTAAGATTAATCAAATGTTCATCTAAAAAGATTAAATATTTATTGGAAACAAAAAAAACTAGAATTTCAAATTTTGAGATGTTTCGTTTGTTATCTGCAACAGGTTTTAAAGTTTTAAAAAGAAGTAACTGGTTTATTAGACCATCTTATTCATTTCGATTTAAATTACCAAAACTTAAAAACCCTTTCTCTTGGGTTCCAGGTTTAGATGAAATTTTTTGTAATGGGATGTTAATTCTTGTCGAAAGGTCAAAGGTGTAATATGGAGTGGCTTGGAGTATTATTATTATATCTTATTTCTGGGTTTATGAAAAAACGTCAGCAAAACCTTAAAAGACGTGAAATAGAATCAGATCCTGAGTGGGATTCTGGGAAAACTTTTTCAGAAAATATAGAAGAATCACCAAATTCGCTAGATCAGTTGCTTAATGACCTTTTTGAGGATAATCCTAAAACACCTGATCAGGATCCTTTAGTTAGACAAGCCGTTAAAAAAGTAAATACTGAATCATTATCCAAACAAGAGGAACATAAAACAGATGAGTCTGCCCCATTTGAAAACAAAGAAGATTTTGATGAAAAAATTTCACATTCAAAACTTTCAGAAAGAAAAGAGCAGCATTTAGGAAATAAATGGCAAAAAAAAGTGGATGTTCGTCGAAATCTTTTTAAATCTCAACAAGGTTTAAAAAAGTCAATAATTACAAAAGAAGTTTTAGATCAACCTCTTGCGTTAAGAAAATAACTTATCGCAATTGATTGTATATTTTTTTTGCTTCTTCTTTTAATCTATCTTTTGATTCATTATTATATATAACAAAATCTGCCATCTCTATTTTATCTTTTTCAGGCCATTGTAAGTCCAACCTCTTCAAAAATTCTTCCCGGTTAAGATCTCCTCTTTTCATGACTCTTTCTGTTCTTATTTTTAAATGGGAGGATACAACGATTACATAGTCCATGTGGGTATCAGCACCAGATTCATATATTAAAGCTGCATCAATTATAAAAATATCATTACTCCCTTTATCAAGAACAGTTTCAAAGCACATATCAATTTCCTTAAAAACATAAGGATGAATTATTGTGTTTAATTTTAATTGATTGAATTCATTCTGAAATGAAACACGACTTAATTTTTTTTTATCAATAATTCCTTCCGCTGAAATAACATCTGAACCAAATTCTAAAATTAGTTCTTTTTGAGCAGTTTTATTTTTATCAAGTATTTGTTTTGCGATTTTATCAGCATCAAAAATATATGCGCCCCACTTATTAAAAAGAGCGCTAACCTCACTCTTACCAGAACCAATTCCTCCTGTTAGAGCCACTTTTAACATATTAATAAATCACCTGTAAAATTCGTTCTGTAATTTCTTCAATTTCACCAATTCCATTTATGTTTTTTAGAATATTTTTCTTTTGATAATAATCAATTAAAGGTGCAGTCTGGTCCCAATATATTTTTTGTCTTTTTTTCACGATATCTATAGCTTCATCACTTCTTCCTGAGCTTTTTCCTCTATCAATAATCCTTTTAATCAATTCATTTTCATCAGCAGTCAAATTAATAGCAGCATCAAGATTATTTCCCATTTCAATTAATAATTTATCGAAACCGGTTGCTTGTGGAATTGTTCTTGGAAATCCATCAAATAAATATCCTTCATTTGATATTTTAATAGAAATTTTTTCGGATATAATATCAAGTACAAGTTTATCTGGAACAAAGTTACCATGATCAATAAAAGATTTTGCTATCTTACCTATTTTAGTATTCATCTTTATTTCATGTCTTAGGATTTCACCTGTTGATAAATGTGTGACATTTAAGATCTTAGATAATATTATTGCCTGTGTTCCTTTTCCAACTCCAGGCGGCCCCATAATTAATAGTTTCATAATTTTTTAGATTAAAATACCTGCGATAGTTGCGGTTAACCAAGATGCTAGTGCTCCTCCAACCATTGCTTTAAGGACAATTTTTGATAAAACATTTCTTTTTTCTGGAGCCATAGCACCAATTCCACCAAGTTGAATTCCAATAGAACCAAAATTAGCAAATCCACATAATGCATAGCTAGAAATGATTGCGGATCTTTCAGAAATCAGATTATTATTTATTAAGTCCCCTAAGCTTCCATAAGCAATAAGCTCAGTTAAAACAATTTTTTCACCCATAAGGCTACCAACTATATTTGCTTCTTTCCACGGGATTCCCATTGTCCACGCAAGAGGGGAAAAGATTATGCCTAAAATTTCTTGTAGATTAATATTTAAAAAATAGTCTAAAGTAAAATTAATCATACTTAGAATAGAAATAAAGGCGACTAACATAGCCCCAATATTTGCTGCGAGTTTTAAACCTTGGGTAGCTCCTTTTCCAAGAGCATCCATAGCATTAGCAGTGTTTTTATCAATATGCAGGTCTAATTCATCTAGCGAATTTGTTTTTTCTGTTTCAGGATAAATTAATTTTGCTATAACTAAGGAGGCAGGAGCAGACATAATACTTGCTGCTAGCATATGGCCTGCAATTCCGGGAATCTTTTCTAGCCAAAGTACATAAAGCGCGAGAACGGAACCTGCTACAGTAGCAAACCCTCCAGTCATGATTGCCATTAATTCAGATGTTGTCATATTTTTAATATAAGGCCGAATTAGAATAGGTGCCTCTGTTTGTCCAACAAAAATATTTGCGGAAATACTTAGCGTTTCAGCTCCACTAGTTTTCATGCTTCTTTCCATTAATTTTGCGACCCATTTTACTACAATTTGTATAATGCCAAAATGGTACGCAATGGAAATTAAACTGGAGAAGAAAATTACAACAGGTAATGCCCTGAAGGCAAAATTAATCATTGCTTCGTGATATCCTATACCTGGCACAAAAGAGCTAAATAAAAAATCGCTCCCTTTATCTGAAAAACTAATTAAAGTTTTGAAAACTTTATCTACAAAAAAGAATTGTGATTTTATAAATGGTACTTTAAGAATTATAATACCAAAAAAAGCTTGCAGTCCTAATCCCCAAAATATTGTTTCAAGTTTAATCGCTTTTCGATTGTTTGAAAGTGCATAAGCAATCATTAAAAGAGCAAGAATTCCTATAAATCCTATATACATTATAATTAATCTTCTTTAGGTATTTTAAAACAATTTCTACATCGTGCTTCATATTTATCAAGCTCTCCTAAAACAACTTGACCAGCATCACCGGTGGTTCTTTGTGTATAAGAAGCAGGATTGCCACACAACACACAAATAGCTCTAAGTTTATCAAGATAGTCTGCTTCACACATAATTTCTGGCATAGGGCCAAATGGTTTTCCTAGATAATCTGTATCTAATCCTGCTGCAATCACACGTTTATTATGGGATGCTAGATTTTTGCAAACATCTACTATGGAATCATCAAAAAATTGTACTTCATCAATTCCAACTACTTTAAACTGTTTTGATAAATGTATGATTTCTGAGGGTCTACTGATCATTATGGATTTTAATTTATTCATATTATGACTTACAATATGTTTATTGCTAAAGCGGGAGTCAATTTTTGGTTTAAAAATAACCGTAGGCATTTTTGCAATTTGCGCTCTTCTTAATCTACGGATAAGTTCTTCTGTTTTTCCGGAGAACATGCTTCCACAAATTACTTCTATCCATCCTGAATTAATTGGTGTTAATGTCATTATTTTTATAAATCTATTTTAGATTTGATTTGATTAATTGATTTATTTATAGATGCTGTACCATCAATAACTATATCAGAATAAGACTTTGAAGGTTGAACAAATTTTTCATGCATTGGCTTTACTGTGGAATAATATTGCTTTTCTATGGAGCCTTTGGTTCTTCCTCTAAATTTAATATCTCGTTCTATGCGTCGATTCATTCTTATATGTTCAGGGGTTTCTACAAACACTTTTAACGTATAAAATTTATGAAGTTTGACGTAATGAAGAAGAAGGATTCCTTCCATAATTATGATAGGGCGTTGTTTTATTTTTTTTTCTTCTCTCTCTCTTAGATGCTTAAAAAAATTATACCTAGGACTGTAAATAGTTTTTCCAGAAAGAAGTTTTTTTAAATGATTTTCAATTAAAATTGAATCTATAGCATCTGGATGATCAAAGTTTTGTTTACAACGATCTTCATAGTCTAGATTAGAAATGTCCTTGTAATAGGAATCTTGCTCAATAATTAATATTTCTTTTTTTGAATAGGTATTTGCAAGATTTCTCGCTAAAAAGGATTTTCCTGATCCAGTTCCACCTGCAACTGCTATAATCATTGTATTCATTTTAAATTTTTTTCATCAAAAGCATCTGGAATCAGTTTGCTACTAGATACGGTTTTTACCCAACCATTCATATCACATATATGCACTGGTATTTCTCCACAAAATTCCCATATAACTTGCCTACAAGCTCCACAAGGCATTCCCGCATTTTTTGTTGCTACTGCAATTGATTTAAACTTATTATATCCTTCAGCAATAGCTCTAAATAATGCAACTCTTTCGGCACAGCATGTTAATCCATAGCTTGAAGATTCAATATTGCATCCGCCAATTATTTCTCCCGATTCGATTTCTACTGCTGATCCAACCTTGTAATTTGAAAATGGTGCATAGGCTTTTTCACACATTTTTATAGCTGACTGTACTACTTTTTTGTTCATTTTTCTGTAATCTTATAATTCTGAATATATTTTATTGATCCTACTCCTGAAATAAATCCACCAATATGAGCAAACCAAGCAACTCCACCATTCGTGTCTATCCCTAAACTATTTAGGCCACTTGAGAGTTGAATAAAAAACCAAAAACCTAATACAATTTGAGCAGGAACAATAAATGTGGTAATAAATATTATAATAAAAGCAAAAACATGTACTTTTGCTTTTGGAAAACTAATCATGTATGCTCCTAATACTCCAGCAATAGCACCACTGGCACCTACCATTGGTACTGAAGAATTTGGATCTATTATATACTGTGTAAAAGCAGCTCCAAAACCACATAAGATGTAAAATATTAAAAATTTAATATGACCTAAGATACTTTCTATATTATCTCCAAAAATATATAAAAACCACATATTGCTAAAAATATGACCAAATCCACCGTGAATAAACATTGATGATAAAATGGTAAAAAAGTTAATGGAATTGGGAATAAAGCCAAAGGTATAGAATAAATTTGTATTGGGAGTTAAAAAAGAAACATACATAAAAGTAAAAAAGATAAGTATGTTTATTGTAATTAGTGTGTAGGTGATGTATGGAAACAATACTCTTGGATTATCATCTTTATATGGGAAAAGCATTAATAGACAGAGAAGTAAATGGTTCTACTTGATTCGTTCTCCATACGATCTTTTACTTTAAAGTTAATTGTATATGATCCTCGTTTAAGTTGGTTGTCCAAATTATATGAAACTTTCTTTTTGATAGGTTGATATGCAGGGTAGAGTACCGTTTCGTTTAACTTTAAATTAAAGGAAGTTTCTTTTGCCTCAATTCCGGATAAAGAATCGTCAACATTTACAGAAATTTTGTTTATATCTTCCTTTTTATAGCGCCCTCCATTTCCAGGGAAAAACTTATTGATGATTGGAGGGTCTAAATCTTGAATAATTGTAATTGCGTCCATATGCTCAAGAGATGATATAAGGATCATTTTTTTGCGATTGTTTTTTGTGGTAGCATAATGCCATTTTTCTTTTCTTGGATCATAATAATAGATTCCTAGGTTTCTATGTTCAGATAAGTCTCTATCGTAACGAATACCAACTTGAACTTCTCCCTTTAAGGCTAAATCAAATGGTTGCAACTGATATACTGGAGATAAATGGAAACCATTTTTAACAGGAGCAGAAATTTCTACTTCATCAATCCATATCACGCTATTTTGGTAAAAGCTCCCTGGTAGAGATTTAACAGAACAATTTCTATTATTGGAAAATGCTATACTTTCACTTCCTGGTACTACTGGTGTAAATAAATAATGAAATCTTGTCTGCCTAGATAAGTCTTTATGAGAAAGTTCAATATCAACATATTTAATATCCCTTACAACATTATGTGATAATTTTTCTGAAAGAAATACATTTGGTTGGATTTGCTCTAACTTATATGCACTGAAGGTATTATCATTTGCGAGCCTTAATTGTGCTTCCGCAGGGACATAATTATCAAGGCTTACTTGGAAGAAAATACCTCGCTCTGTATTAGAAATCTTTAAATCTGGTCTTACATCTACCACGCTCAATTTGGGTGTCATATCAGTCCAATGGAAAGGGTTTACCATTCCCCCTAACTGATTAATTCCTATAATTTGTAACACTCTTTTTTTCAAATTAGATGTCGCTATAGTAATGTGGAGATCTTTTTTGACTTGTTCGGTGTTAAGTAATTCAATTTTTTGGTCTGCAAATCCATATGGTGTGAAACTATATACAACAGCATCACGTATTGGTAGGCCTCCTCTCCTTGGTATTAAAGCGAGTGTAACAACTTTTTGATCTCGATAAATTTCTTTGGCCTCAAGAGTCATAGGAAAAGTTCCGGCTACTATACCTTTTACAATAGTTTTATTATTTTGAGCATCATAAATATTTATTTCTATTGAATGAAATCCTGGAGATAAACCTAATATTCCTGTTGATGCCGATGTATGGATAGAAGTTTTTTTATGCTCTGGGAGTTTATAAAGCTTTTGGAATTCGCCTAAATTTTTCTTTTTTAAATCATATTGGATAATCGTTTTAGCAAACTTGCCCTGCTTAAATGGTATCTTTGTATACTCTAGTTCAAATTCTTTTTGATTATCTACTATTAACTCTATTCTGTTAAACTGATATATATTGCTACTGCCTTCCCTTTTATCTACCGCTTTAATTGCAAAACCAAATTCTCCAAAGACACTTAGGGTATCTGCAAAATGATATATCCCTTTTTTATCGCGAAAAAGTGGAAATATTTGAGGTAATGGACTTGCATTAATTAAAGCTCCTGGGCCTATAGGAATCAATGCTAATTCTTTTGCAATTGGTTTAGTGTTATCTTCCAGGTTAAATGCTCTGGTTAAAGGGTTTAAGGGAACGCTCTTACTAGTTCTATATTCAAAATGAATATGAGGAGCGAATGAATTACCAGTGTTACCAGAAAATCCAATTAAATCACCTTTTTTAACTTGAAAATCTCTAGGTGAAAATTGAGTATCAACTACATAACTCTTTCTTTTACCTTGTTGGATTCTCCAGATTTTCTCTAGTACTGGAGTAAAAGACTCTAAATGACCATATACTACTTCGTGCCCAGAAGTAGTCCTTTGATATAGAGCTTTTCCATAACCGGTATAATTGGATCTAATTCGACTAATATATCCATCTTCAACTGCAAGCACTTCTATTCCGATTTTCCCTCCAGTTTTTATATCTACCCCCATGTGAAAGTGATCATCTCTATTTTCACCAAAGTTTGAAGAAAAAACTTTATTTGTCTGTGTGGGCCATAGAACTTCTTGAGGGAATATGCTTGCAAAAGCCAGCATGAAAATCATTGTAATAGTTTTTATCATGAGGGATTCTTAACCGACAATTTATCTAGTAAATAAGCTGATTACCAATGAGTGATTTGTTTACTGAATATACTTGATGTAAACTCTGTTAAATATATTTATAAATTTAACAAGGAATTAAAATGAAAAAAATGTTATCACTTTTCATGATTGTGCTTGTTCCCTCTTTTGCTTTTGCCTTAGCTGGTTTTGGTATACAGGTTGGCAGTGATTTATCTAAATTAGGTTCTTATTCATATTCTGAAGGGTCGGGTTTAACAGAGGTAACTATAAATACATATGAGATGGAATCAAACCCAGGTAGTTTTGGAGGCTATGCTTTTATTGATCTTTTTGGATTTGCTTTAGAAGCAGAAGGTGAGATTGCTGCAGGTAAATATGAGTTTGATTTTACTAATCAATTTTTACCAGAGATGGAGCAAAAAATTCCATTTGTATGGGGAAGAGGTTCTTATTCGTTTACATTTAAGAAGAATATCATGGATCTTTCTATTCCTTTTCTTGCCAAAGCTGCTGTTAATGCTGGCGGAGGTTTCGGGAGCCATGCTGCTACAAAAAGGGTAAATGTTGATATGGTAAGAAGCATACTTGATGAAGAGGATTTATCGAATGTTAATCTAGGACAAAATGAAATTGAAACGCTTATAGAAGATTTTTTAACAAACACAGAAAATTGGGAAAAAGCTAGTGGATTACATTTGCAAGCGGGGCTTCGATTTAAAGTTTTAGTTTTAGATACTCATATTAATGCAAGATATAATTTGGCAAAAGATATTTATACAGACAAAGCCGGATGGTTACAACTAATGTTTAAATTAGGTTTTGCTATTTAGTTTTAGCGAAAATTATTGTGATAGAGGGGCTTTTTTGGCCCCTTTATTTTTTATAATTCATTTGTTACACAATGTACAGATCCACCACTTAACTGAAATTGAGTAGTTGGTGTGATTTTTATTTTTATTCCAAGTTCGCCCAATTGCTCATCAATAGCTGGATTAGAAAAATAATCTGGCCTTAAAAGGATGCCAGGTAGCGGCAAAGCATTTACTGCAAATTTCCCAGTTTGTTTTTTAGTCCCAAGTGCATCGTTTTCTGGAATATTAAAAACTGGAATATTATTACCGTTTGCATAGTTAAAGAGGTTCTTTTTTGATTGAGGATCTAAAATCTTGTTGCAAATAATAAGTGCTACTATGTAGCCATCCTTATTTAATGCTGGTGTGAAGAAAGTATCTAAATGAAATCCTTTCCCCTTTAGTAGAACAACTTCATTAACATTTAATTCTTCAGCTACAAATTCTACACCTTTTTGAGTATTTCTTTGTAAGCCGCTAAAAAGAACTCTATTGTTAGCACAATAAAAAAACTCACCTCCATCTGCTCGCCATCCAGATTTATTTGGCATTTCGCATATGTTGACTTGTAGGGGTTCTAACAGTTTTTTTACAATTTTATTCTCAATCCTTCTTGTGGGTTCTCCAGCTCTAAGGATAATTACTTTCCCATTTTGGTTAGAAATAAATGGGTCTCTAATAAATACAAAATCGTGCTTAGGGTTTTTACGATCTAATTGTTTTGGGAACTCAAGTTCTATTATTTTATGTCCTTCTTTTTCTATGGATTTTATTAAAGCATCTCTTTCTTTAATTAATAGATTATTAATGGGAATTTGTCCTTTTTTCATTGCGGGATTATCTTTGTACTGAGGTACTCCATTTCTCCACCAACCTGACTCAGGTAATTTTGATAAAACAATTTTCATTAATTAGAATAGACTTTATTTACTTTAGCAAAAAAAATAGTTATTTATATTCTAAATCAATTGCAACACGCACTACATTTTTTTCAAAGTAGATGATTGAATTTTTAATATTCATATCTACTTTTATTTTTCCTTTTGAAGTCTTTAGCTTTAATGACTTTTCTTTTGGTTTTGGACCATGAAATTTTAATCCACTTTGATAAAACGTACTTAGATCAATTTTACCGTAAACAGCTCCTTTCCGCTCCATTTTCACTATCGGGTCTTCTATGAGTAAGCTTACTTGATTATTGTCAAAACTATATTCGACAAAAATCTTCTTTTTAACATTTTTTTTTATATTAGTTTTCCCTTTTTTAAACGTAATAGTTGTCAAAAAATCAGCAGATCCGTATTCAAAATTCACATGGGGGTCTTGAATTGACCAAATGGCTTGATCACCTTTTGGTCCTTTAGGAATTTCATGATTGCCTATTATTTTCAGATAATCATTTACCAAGTCTTCAGAAATTGAGATTGATATTTCACTTGCGGAAATGATAGAACTAATCAGATAAATAAAAAGGAAATTTTTATACATTTGTTCTCCAAATTATTTGCAAAATAATTAATAAATAGTATTTAATTATATTTTTTCTCAACGTTTTCAAATTTTTTTCTAAAACTAATAGAAATGAATATACTTCAATATTTAAGTATGTTTTCTAATTTCGAAAGAGTGAGCATTTTTAAATTTTTATACTTTAAAAAAAAAATTAAACTCTATAAACACATTACAATCTATATTATATAATATATGTTTTGAAATATCATTATTTAAAACTTTTACATTTGGAACACATTTTTTTGAAATGTATTTTTAAAATATTGAAATTAAATTTTTCCAAAAATTATTATAAATTTTGGTATGTCGGAGACTTCTAAGAAAGTCAATACATCGTTATTTAATAATCCTATGGAAACTTTTCCGGGGTTAACAATCAATGACCTAAATAGGTATTTGCCAGCGTTGCAGACAATTAAAGATGTTGAAATGGATGCGCAGAATATGAAAGAAGGTATGTTTTTGGCAAATTGTTTGGATGGTCTACGTAAATTACCTGATAATAGCATTGATTTAATAATTGCAAACCCATTTAATAAAGAGACAGATAATAATTTAGAATTTGGTAATGGAAATACACTTCAAAGTTATTACCAATGGAATCAATCTTGGGTTGATGAGTCTCAAAGAGTGTTAAAGAATTCAGGAGCTATGTACCTTTTTACTTCTTGGGAATATTCTGGTATGTTTCAAGGATTGTTAAGTAGCTTTTTTCATATTCAATCAAGAATAACTTGGCGCGATAAGTTTATTAAAAGCAATAAAAACTCCTGGAAAAATGAAACTGCAGATATTTGGTTTGTTACTAAGTCTGAAGAGTTCTTATTTAAACAACATCCTGTAGGAATTAATACAATTAATCAATTAAAAGATGATGAAATTGAGTCCAATTTATGGCTAGATATTCCAGGTATACCTGAAAAATGGGGTAGATATCCTCAAAAGCTCTTTCTACGAATTATTGAAGCAAGCAGTTTTAAATTAAATTGGATTTTAGATCCATTTATGTCTGTTGGTGACGTAGGAGTAGCTTGTAAAGAGAAAGGAAGACGTTTCATTGGTTTTGAAACCAATAAAGATAATCTTCTTATGTCGATGAAACGAGTAGAGAATAGTTGAGATGAGTTTATTAAAGAACATAACAGATGAAATGTATTTATCTATGAAATCAGGTGATAAAGAAAAAGCGAATGCACTTAGAACCTTAATCTCAAAATTAAAAGACCAACAGATAAAGTTAAGAAAAGATATTTCAGATGAGGAAACGCTTAAGATAATTAAAACTCTAGTGAAGCAACGAAGGGAATCTGCAGAAATATATTCAAAAGCAGGTAGAGAAGAACTTGCAGAAAAAGAAAATTTTGAAATAAGTATTTTAGATAATTATCTTCCAAAATTAATGTCAGATGAAGATGTTCTTTCATTAATTAAAAAAATTGTGGATGAGACAAATGCAAAAGACTTATCAGATATTGGAAAGGTTATGCCATTAGTTATGCAAAGGGGGAAAGGTAAAGTGGATGGGAAAATAGCTAATAGGATATTAAGGT
>CENJ01029747.1_pt1 | contig 11735 bp, 16 predicted proteins | sample 356161 | NCBI WGS metagenome assembly CENJ01 (sample SAMEA2619531, study PRJEB7988) | marine metagenome | biome: marine biome (ENVO:00000447); feature: surface water layer (ENVO:00002042); material: "saline water (ENVO:00002010), including plankton (ENVO:xxxxxxxx)" | depth 5 m
TCAGTTGCAGAAGTTTTTTTTGTTTCTTTTTTAACTGTTGTTTTAGGGAAAGATGAATCGAACAATATATCCTCTTCTTGAATTAATTCGTAAAAATTAACTCGAATAGATTGCGTCTCGTCTATATTAAGCTTTGGGATAGAAAAAATTGAAAAAATCAAAGATAGAAATAAAAGAACCAAAAAAAAAGTGTTTAAACTAGTTAAAGCCTTATTCATTTTTAATGGGTTCAGTTATGAGATTAATAGAATCTGTTTTAAATTTTTTTATCAAAGACATTGTTTGAGCTACATTGTCATAGAGTGTTTCTTTGTCAGCTCTTAAAAATATCTCTACTTTTGGATTATTTTTTAAAATTTTTTCAAACTGTTCTGCAAATGACTGAAAACTTTTATAACTTTCATTCTTCTCGCCTAGATCAAGAGAATAAAATCCCTCTTTGCTGATTGAAACAGTTAAATTATCGTCTTTAGATTTATTCAGAGCTTGTGCTTCGGTTTTTGGTAAATCAAGATCAATTCCTTGAATCATAAATGGTGTCGCAACCATGAAAATAACTAACAAAACTAATGAAATATCCACATATGGAATTACGTTAATTTCTGTTAAAAGCTTTCTACTTTTTTCTCGTCTCTTGGACATTGAATTCTTGGTAAGTTATTAAAAGTTCAGATGTAAAATTTTCGTAACTCCTAATAATCATGTCAATTCTTTTGACACTCCAATTGTAGGAAATAAGGGCAGGTATAGCAGCGAAAAGACCCAAGGCAGTTGCCACCAAAGCTTCAGATATTCCTGGAGCTACAGCATTTATTGATACTTGAGAAAGTTGTGCTAAACCACTAAAAGCATTCATAACTCCCCAGACAGTTCCAAATAGTCCTATAAAGGGGCTTACAGATGCTACAGTAGATAAAAAGGATAATCCTTCTTCTAATCTTTCTTCTTGCCTATTAATTATTATTTCTGTTGACTTATTGATGCGGTCTTCAGCCTTTTCAAAATTTTCTGCTTTTAAAAATTCTTCATGAGAAATTACAAAGATTTGAGATAGTCCAAAATTATCTTCTTTACGATTGAGTTCATTAAATATTTTTTCAATATTTCTAGAGTTCCAAAACTCTGTTTCAAACTCAAAGATATCCTTTTTCGCTCTGCTTAAGGTAAGCCACTTATCAAAGATAAACCACCAGGAAGTTCCCGCTAGAATAAACAAAACAATCATCACTAACTGAACAACTAAGCTTGCTCCTAAAAATAAATCTACAAAACTTAATTCAGCTTGCATTTTTTTTATCCAACATCTTTTTTCTTAGCTCATCTGGAAGAGCAATGGGTTTTTTAGTTTCAAGATCAACACAGCCGCATAATACATTAGCTTCACACATTATTTGTGAATTTATAACAACTCTTTGGTTAAAGCTAAAACTAGCTTTCTTTAATTCTGAAAGAGAAGATTCTATTTTTATTAATTGATCTAATAGAACAGGTTTTTTGTAATGAATGTCTAATTTATTAACAATGAAAATAATGTTTTTGTCTAATAGTTCGTTTTGTAGATAACCACACTTTCTTAGAAATTCAGTTCTAGCTCTTTCAAAATATTTAAGATAATTAGCATAAAAAACTACACCTTGTGCATCCGTATCTTCATAGTAAATTCTTAGCTCTATGGTATCTGACATTAAAGATGGCTTTTTATATCTTCCTCAAAGAGAGATTTAAGTAAAACTATGAAGCTCTCTAAAGAAAAATCGCATGTATTATTAAAATCTTTAGGAAGATTATCGTTCAAAGTATGGAGTGGAACTCTCACCTTGATAGGTCTGTGATTAAATTTATAGATCAAAGCTGGATAACTACCTTCTGGAGTTGCAGCAATCACTTGATCCCACCAGCCTTCAAGAGGTTCTGCGCCTTGCCCATATCTCTTGCATTCTATATACCAATTACCAAGAATAAGATCTGGAAGATATTTTTCTCGAGTTTGCTCCAATATTCTTTTTAATGGTTTTTTTAATTCTAAAGAATCATTCAATGCATTTGCAATTTCTCTTTCAAATGATGCTCCCTTATTCCTTGAATTCGTCATCAAGCAAAGCTCCCTTCCGAAAACTCAGCATTAGAATGAACACTTTGCACATCGTCCAGATCTTCAAGATTTTCAAGAAGATTGATAACTTTTTCTGAAGCTTCATCATCAAGCTCAACGCTATTTGATGCTTTCATAAGCAACTCGTATTGGTTGATTTTGATTTCATTCTCTTCTAGAACTTTTTTAAGATTGTGAAATTCCTCAACTTCAACAGAGATGATGAGATTATCTTCATCACCCTGTTCTACTTCATCTGCACCATTGGATACAGAGATATCAAATATTTTTTCCTCATCAGAATTTTCAACGACTATTTGACCAATTTTGGTAAATAGATATGCTACAGAACCATCGGTACCTAAACTTCCTCCATACTTTGAAAAGGCATGCCTAACTTCAGCAACTGTTCTATTTTTATTATCCGTTAAAGTTTCAATGATTATGGCAACCCCATTGGGACCATAGCCTTCATAAATGGTTTCTTCTAAATTTTCTGCTTCCTGATCTCCAGAACCTCTTGCTATGGCTCTTTCTATTGTATCTTTTGGCATATTGGCCCCAAGGGCCTTATCTAGAGCCAGTCTTAATCTGGGATTATCTCCTGGCTCAGGTCCTCCCAATTTAGCAGCAACGGTTAGCTCTCTTATAAGTTTTGAAAAAACTTTTTGTCTTTTTTCATCTTGACGACCTTTGCGATGTTTTATGTTGGCCCACTTAGAATGTCCCGCCACTATTTATCCTCTTCAAGAACTTTTATGGAAAGCATATCTAATTGATCTTGATCAATTAAACTTGGTGCATCGGAAAGCAAGCAGGTTGCTGATTGGGTCTTTGGAAAAGCAATTACATCTCTGATGGATTCTTGTTTACAAAGCAACATGATCAAACGATCCAATCCAAAAGCAATTCCGCCATGAGGAGGACATCCATAGGACAAAGCTTCTAAAAAGAAGCCAAATTTTTCATCCGCTTCTTTTTTATCTATTCCTAAAATTGATAATACTTCCAATTGTTCATCTAAATTGTTAATTCTCAAAGAGCCGCCTCCAATTTCACTGCCGTTCAAAATAAGGTCATATGCTTTTGCAACAGCATTTGCAGGATCTTTTTTTAGTTCTTTGAGCCCTCCTTGAGTAGCAGTAAAAGGATGGTGTGATGGAGATAAGTTCCCTTGAATGTCCTCTTCAAATAAAGGAAAGTCTGTTATCCATCCGAATTTAAAAGCCTCTTTATCAATTAAGTTAAGATCTTCGCCTAATTTTTCTCTCAATGAGCCCATTGAATCATTCACAACATTTCTGTGATCGGCACCAAAAAAAACGGTGTCTCCAGAACTTAGATTAAGCCTTTCAACTAAACTAGAAATCTCTTCTTTAGAAAGGAACTTAAGAATTGGAGACTGAAGGCCATTTTCAAGATCAGTAGAATCATTGACTTTTATATAAGCTAGTCCTTTTGCTCCAAAATTACCGACAAATTTAGTGAACTCATCTATTTTATTTCTGCTTATTTCTTGTTCAATTTTAAGGGCAACAATTCTTGCCTTTTCATTCTTAGCAGGATCGGCAAAAACCTTAAATGAAGACTTTTCAAAAATATCTTTTACATCAACAAGTTTTAAGGGGTTTCTTAAATCAGGTTTATCTGAGCCATAATCCTTTATTGCTTCTTGATATTTAATTCTTTGGAAATCATCAAACTCTATATTTAAAGTTTCATAAAAAATTCTTTTAATAAGGCTTTCAGATATGCTGAGAATTTCTGCTTCTGAAATAAAAGATAATTCGATATCCAATTGAGTGAATTCTGGCTGCCTATCTTTTCGGGTATCCTCATCCCGAAAGCATCTAACAATTTGAAAGTATTTTTCAAAACCTCCAATCATCAACATTTGTTTGAAAAGCTGTGGTGACTGAGTGAGTGCATAAAACTTTTGATTGTAAAGTCTGCTTGGGACAAGAAAATCCCTGGCTCCTTCCGGAGTAGCTCTAGCCATCATTGGGGTTTCAATTTCAATAAACTGATCTTCAATGAGATAACTTCTAACGATGTGATTTACTTGCGATCTTATTTTCAGATTTGATTGCATTTCCGGTCTTCGTAAATCCAAGTAACGGTATTTGAGACGAACCTCTTCGCCGACTTTTGTATGTTCATCTAGTTGAAAAGGCAAAGGTTTGCTTTTGGAAAGGATATCAATTTCTTTTGAAACCAATTCTAGTTCTCCTGAAGCCAATGACTCATTTATTGTACCTTTAGGCCTTTTTCTGAGAATTCCTGTAACTTCAAGAACATAGGACATTCTTATTGATTCCGACTTTTTGAATAAATCTTTATCTTCTGGCTCAACAACAACTTGCATTAATCCAGATGCGTCTCTGATATCTAAAAATATGACACCGCCATGATCCCTGACTTTTTCAACCCACCCAGAAATAAGAAAGGAAGAATCGATTTCTTTATTAGAAATGTTTGTTATTTGAGTGCGTTCCATAATAGAAAGATTTTTTAATCTTTTTTAGTAGGTTTTGAGTTTTCTGTTTTCTTTGGTTCCTTAGATGTTTTTTTACTTTTAACATCTGATTGTACAAGATTTTTTTTATTGCCTGTCTTAAAGTCAGTTTCGTACCATCCTGACCCTTCTAAACGAAAGGATGGGGCAGAGATAATCTTTTTAGCCCTTGCCTTTGGCGAACAATCACAAAACACAGTTTTTGTAGAGTCTGCTACAGAAACAATTCTTTCAAATATTTTGTGGCATTTACTACATTGGTACTCATAAATAGGCATTATTCCTCACTGAAAGCATCTTTTTTTAGTATTATTAATTTTTTAAAGCAGAATATTAATTTATATTTTAAATGAAAGCTTCCTCATTTCACTATAAAACTCAAAAAGAAGCCCCAAAAGACGCTGAACTCATAAGCCACAAACTTATGATCAGAACTAATATGATAAAACCTCTGGCTTCTGGTATTTATTCGTGGATGCCCCTAGGATTAAGGATTCTCAATAAGGTCGAATCTATCATTAGAAGAAATATGAATGAGTACGGTTGTCTAGAAGTTTTAATGCCAATGGTTCAACCAAAATCACTATGGGACGAAACAAAAAGGTCAGAGCAAATGGGTCCAGAACTTTTAGGTTTTTTGGATCGTAATGAAAGGGAATTTTACCTCGGACCTACTCATGAAGAAGTCATTTCCGATATATGTCGGCAAGAACTGCAAAGTCATAAAGACCTGCCTAAAACTTTTTATCAAATACAAACAAAATTTAGAGATGAAATTAGACCTAGATTTGGCGTAATGCGAGGCAGAGAGTTCTTAATGAAAGATGCTTATTCATTTGATCTTAATGAAGAAGGGATGAGCAAAAGCTATAAAGCTATGAAAGAGTGTTATCAAAAAATATTTGATGAGATTGGCTTTGATTACAAAATTGTAAAAGCTGATTCAGGTGCAATTGGTGGGAATATGTCTGAAGAATTTCATGTCTTAGCTGATTCTGGTGAAGATACATTGGTATTCAACGATAACGATTTTTCATCAAATATTGAATTGTTGGAAGATTCCTTAAAAACCGAAATTGAAAAAAAAATTGAAAATAACGATCTGTCTGACATTGATAGTGAGTATGGCAAACTTTCAATTAAAAAAGGAATTGAGGTAGGTCATATATTTGAGCTAGGTAATAAATACAGTAAATCTATGGGTTTAAGTGTCCAACATGATAATAGTCAAAAAATTTTAGAAATGGGCTGTTACGGAATTGGAGTTTCACGAATTGTTGCAGCTGCTATAGAGCAAAATCATGATAGTGAAGGCATTGTTTTTCCAAAAAATATTTCTGCTTTTGATTGTTCCTTAATTTCAATCAATGAAAAGAAATCAGAAATAGTTAAAAACAAAGCTAAAGAAATATACTCTTATTTAATGAATAACAAAGTAGATGTCTTTTATGACGATAGAGATGCATCTCCAGGTAATAAATTTTCTGATTCCAATTTAATGGGAAATCCTTATCAAATAGTCATTAGCGAAAAAAATGTTGAAAAAGGCTCAATAGAAATAATTAATAGAAGAGATCAGGCAAAATCTGAAATAATGGAAAAAGACTTATTGGGTCTCTTTAATTGAGTCTGTAATCTGTTTTTCTATTTTCTTAGCTATATTAGGGTTATCTTTTAGCCACTGACTAGCATTGATTTTACCTTGACCAATTTTTTCACCATCATAAGCGTACCAAGCACCAGCCTTCTCAACGATTTTTCTCTCAACTCCAATGTCAAGAATTTCTCCAGCACGATTAATTCCCTTATTGTAGAGAATTTGAAATTCAGCTTGTCTGAATGGAGGAGAAACTTTATTTTTAACAACCTTAACTCTAGTTTCATTACCTGCAACTTCTTCACCATCTTTAACTGTCCCGATTCTTCTGATGTCTAGCCTTACTGAAGAATAAAATTTCAAAGCATTACCGCCAGATGTAGTCTCAGGGCTGCCAAACATAACGCCAATTTTCATTCGAATTTGATTAATAAATATAACGAGGGTATTTGATTTTTTAATGCTGCCTGTTATTTTTCTGAGTGCTTGAGACATGAGTCTAGCCTGAAGTCCAACATGATGATCTCCCATTTCTCCTTCAATCTCAGCTCGGGGGACTAATGCGGCTACAGAATCAATGACTAAGACATCGATACCTCCAGATTTAACCATTATGTCAGCAACTTCTAGAGCTTGTTCTCCTGTATCAGGCTGAGATAAAAGCAAATCGTCTATTTTTACTCCTATTTTTTCTGCATAGATAGGGTCTAGAGCATGTTCTGCATCGATAAATGCCGCGGTTCCGCCTAGTTTCTGGCACTCGGCTATTACTTGTAAAGTTAGAGTTGTTTTTCCTGAAGATTCGGGACCAAAAATCTCAACTACCCTTCCTCTAGGCAAGCCCATTATGCCGAGTGCCAAATCCAATCCTAATGAGCCTGTAGAAATACTTGGAATCTTCTGAACTTCCCTTTCACCCATCCTCATTATGGTTCCTGGACCAAATTGGGTTTCAATCTGAGAGATAGCTGTTTCTAGGGATTTTCCTTTTTCTGGTGACGACGTATCGTCTTTCTTTATTTTTCTTGTAGGCATAATTAAACTGTATATTTATACAGTATTTAACAATATATTAAAAACTATTGCAAACATTTTAATAATTCTTTTAAAGCAAAAGCTACACTTTGTTTTCTGACTGCATCACGATTTCCTTCAAAAAGTTTGGTGAAGCAAGTTATTTTAGTTTTAGAGCCAATTCCAAAACAAACTGTACCGACCGGCTTTTCATTTGTTCCTCCAGTAGGTCCTGCTATACCACTTATTGAAATAGAAAAATCTGACCCACTATTTTCTAAAGCTCCTTCTGCCATTTCTTTTACAACTCTTTCGCTTACAGCTCCCTCTTCCATAAGAGTATCTTTGGTTACACCAAGAGTTTTTAATTTTGCCTTATTCGAGTATGTGATAAACCCGAAACCATACCAATTTGAACTACCTGGTATATTTGTAAATTCTTTTCCGACCCAGCCTCCTGTACAAGATTCTGCTGTTGAGACGCTTTTCTTTGTTTCTGTTAAGAGCTGACCTATCTTTATAGCTAAATCTTTAAGTTCGTCGTTGGAAGTCATCAATTTAAATTATAATTGATTAATGACTTTTATTGTTGGCCAAGGATGCATCAATTGTAAACACACAGATTGCGTGGAAGTATGTCCAGTGGACTGTTTTTATGAAGGAGAAAATACTTTAGTCATCAATCCAGATGAATGTATCGATTGCGGTTTGTGTGAGCCCGAGTGTCCCATTGAAGCCATTTATGCAGAAGACGAAGTGCCAGCTAATCAAATAGAATTTATTGAAATAAATGAAAAATATTCGAAGATTTGGCCAAACATTACTGAGGCAAAAGACCCCATGCCAGATCACGAGGAGTGGAAGAAAGAAATAAATAAAATTGATGTATTAATTCTTGAATAAAGTTATTCAGAAACTTTTCCCTCAAGCATAGGAACAAATAACACAGAATCTAAAATAGTTTCATGAATATCATCTTTCGATTTTTTTTCTAAAAATAGTAGATGTTGTTTCTTACCATCGCCAACAGGGCAAATCAGTTTGCCATGCACTTCAAGTTGAGTTTTTAATTTTTTTGGGATTTGTGGAATTGCTGCTGTACAAATGATGGCATCAAATTTTTTTGGAGTTGGCCAGCCTAAAGTACCGTCAGACCAACGTAATTGGTAATTGTCTACACCAACTTTCTTTAAATTATTATCTGCCCGAAGTGATAAGGCTTTGATTCTTTCTAAAGAAAATACTTTTCTGCAAAATCTTGTAAGTATTGCTGTTTGGTAGCCACAGCCAGTGCCAATCTCCAAAACTGCACCCAAAGGTTTTTGATCTAAGACATTTCCTTGAATCAAAAGTTCCGTCATTTTTGCTACAACAAAAGGTTGAGAAATGGTTTGTTGATGGCCAATTGGTAAAGACATGTCCTGGTAAGCTCTAGAAGTGAATGTTGCATCTACGAATTCATGTCGCGGAATTTTGTAGATGGCTTCTAGAACTCTCGGGTCTTTAATGCCCTTTTGAGATAGTTCTTTGGTTAATTCTTTTCTGGCAAATTTAAAATTCAATAGATCTATAAATTTTTTGCCCAGTCTGCAACTACCTGTTGTTGAGAATTGGAATGCATATCTATCTTAATTGGGGAAATTGAAATGAAACCGTCTTCCAAATTTTTTCGGTCAGACACATCAAGATTCTTTTCACCTTCTTCCTCATTGAGGAAAGTTTTAGTGATTTTAATTTCAGGATTTGGAAATTCATTATGATCAGGTACATTAATGTTTAAAATTTGAAAGTTTTCGATTTCCAAGTTGTCTAAATTATCCAAGACTTTGGCAACAAACTTTGCAGCGAAAGAAAAATCGTTGATTTCAAAAGATGCTACAGACACGGCAATTGAAGGATACTTCAAATTCCTACCGTCTAAAGCAGCACCAACGGTACCGGACAAAATAGCATCTGAGCCTAAATTTGGACCTGGGTTTATTCCGGAAACTACTATTTCTGGTTCGAAGGGGCACAACATATTTCTAGCCACTTTTACACAATCAACGGGTGTACCGTTTAGACTGTATATATTATCTGCATATTTTTTGTGTCTTAAGGGAGTCAAAAAAGTAATCGCGCTACTAAATCCACTTCGGTTTTGGTCCGGACCTATAAGAAATACTTCGTGTTTGTCATGCAATTCTTTAAAAAGAGCTTTGATACCAGGATGGTCAAATCCATCATCATTGGTCAGTATTATTTTCATATAAATTAGTTTTTCATAACGAGAGCAATTGCTTGGGTACTGATGCCCTCTCGAGCTCCTTCAAAACCTAAACCGTCTGTCGTCGTTGCTTTGCAAGAAATATCATTTGGATTCATTTTTAATTCTTTAGCTAAATTCTCTTCAATTTTTTTTTTGAATTTTTCAAGCCTAGGCTCTTCTCCAACATAAGTAAGGTCAATATTTACAATTTGATATCTTGCCTCCAAAAGCATTATGGCAACTTTTTTCAAGAGATTAATACTAGAGATATCTTTATTTTCTTCATTCGAGGGAGCCAATTTACCGATGTCGCCCATCTTGCATGCACCCAAAAGGGCATCGATGATTGCATGACTGATGATATCCCCATCGGAATGAGCGACGACCTCATACTCAGAGTCGATTGCGATGCCGCCTAAAATAAAATCTTTAGAACCTTTGATGATTTTATGAGCGTCAAATCCTTGCCCAATTCTCAGATTACTCACTAAATTCTACCAGCAAGTTTTAAATATTGTTCTACTGTTTCTAAATCCTCTTTTTTGGTCACTTTGATATTTGTTTTATTGCAGGGATAAATAGATATGTCTTTTTTAAAATAATGCAGCATGGCGCTTACTTCATCGGTGAATACTTTTTCATCATCATTGGCTTTGGTTAAAGCTGACAATAGATCTTCCAAACAAAAAACTTGAGGTGTTGCTGATAACCAAACGTTATTTCGATCTAAGGATTTTTGTACTTTTTCATTTTTTACCAAGTTAACACTTTCTGTTGGTTGATAAGAAAGATAGCACCCTTCTCCATCTTCTTTGATTTCATCCTGAGCTTTATCCATTAGACCCAAGAGATCTTTGAGGTCCAAGCAAGGTCTTGCAGCATCATGTACCGCAACTAATATTGATTTATCTTCGTCCTCTTTAATTTCTTGCAAACCGTTCAAAACGGATAGCATCCTTGTTGAAGAACCAATGCAAGTCTTAACTTTGTTATGTTGCGAAATAGACAGGGCTTCCCAAGCTTCAGTATCTTCTGCTACAACTACATAAATAGTTTTACAATTTTCATCTTTCAAAAAAGGGTCTATGGCAAATTCAATAATGGTTTTTTTACCTACTAAATTGAATTGTTTAGCAAGTTTGAGTTGGGCTCTAGCACCAACCCCAGCAGCAGGAATTAAAGCGACGTATTCACTCACTTGGCACTAGTTCGATGAGAACTTCCCCTTTTTTAATCAAATTTAACTTACTTCTGGCGTAACCCTCCAAAGCTTCAGGATCATTGGTCAAGCTATCCAATTCCATTCTGGCAATTTTATTGTCTTCCTTCAATTTAACAATTTTATTTTCTAAGATTATTTTTTCTTGAGTCATTTTGTCTAACCGACCAATGCTATTTTCCCCGTAAAAGATTCCTATAATATAAAATAAAATTAAAAAAATAAGTATCAGAAATACACTTGGAAAAAAATAATTTTTAATATTGTCTATCAATTTATTAACTCCTGCCTACCGAGAAACTCTAAATCTTCCATAGCATCAATCATTAACAATCTATTATATTTTGAAGTTCTATCTGACCTTGACGGCGCACCAGTTTTTATTTGCCCAGCTCCAGTGCCGACAGCTAAATCGGCAATAAAATTATCTTCTGTTTCACCAGAACGATGAGAAATTACGCACTTATAGTTATGTTGATAAGCCAAACATATAGTTTCAAAAGTTTCAGAAATTGTTCCAATTTGGTTAATTTTTACTAAGACTGAGTTGGCAATATTTCTGTCAATGCCCTCTTGAAGAATATCTTTATTGGTTACAAATAAATCATCACCAACCAACTGAGTTTTCTTACCAAGTTTTTTAGTGAGACTCTCCCATCCAACCCAATCGTTTTCATCGAGTCCGTCTTCAATTGAAGTAATAGGATATTGATTAGCTAAATTGGAAAGATACTCAATTAATTCATCTGACGATAACTTTTCTTTATTTGAAAAAACATATTCCTTATTTTTTAACAATTCTGTTGCAGCGCAATCCAGCGCAAAGGTTACATCTTTATCAACTTCATATCCTGCTTCTTGGATGGAGCTGGATATTAAATCGAGCGCTTCTTCAGCTGAATCTATTCCAGGAGCAAATCCACCTTCATCTCCAACTGCCGTAGAAAAGCCTTTTTTATTCAATGTTTTTTTTAAAAAATTAAATACTTCCACGCCGCAAATGAGACCTTCTTTAAAGGAAGAGAACCCAACTGGCTGAATCATAAACTC
>CENJ01033023.1_pt1 | contig 11724 bp, 9 predicted proteins | sample 356161 | NCBI WGS metagenome assembly CENJ01 (sample SAMEA2619531, study PRJEB7988) | marine metagenome | biome: marine biome (ENVO:00000447); feature: surface water layer (ENVO:00002042); material: "saline water (ENVO:00002010), including plankton (ENVO:xxxxxxxx)" | depth 5 m
ACTTATAATTACTCTAATATTCCAAAGAAATTGTTCATACTTAATTGGATTAAAATTTGATATTAAAGCTATGAGGTATTTCCAACCATAAAGACCATTTTTCAAATATTTTGATATTGCTTTATTTGAGTAATGATGAAGTGTCATAAAATGCAGTGGGATTGAGGATTTTTTGCATAATTTCAGAAGTTCATAACCCTCAATTGGTCTGTCAAGGTTTGATGATATTACGTATTCATAATTAGCCACTGATAGAGGGACGCCATATGTTACTTCTGTTTCGCAATCAGGCAATAATCTAGAAATATGCTGCAAAAGATTTGAATCACCGCCAGGCTTAGAATCTGCATCGTGACGTAGTACTATTAAGACTCTTTTCATTTTAAAATTTATATTTATATCATTTATTATAGAATAATTATCTAATTGAAACTTCAGCTATTCATTTATAATGTGATAATGATTGGTTTCAACTAAAATGATATGAATGTTTCATATTTAACAAAATATAAGAAATCGTTAATATTGTTATTAATATTTACAATATTGCATATTCCCTTATTATTTTTAGGTCCTGTTAATATCGAGTTTGCATTTTCAGATCTATTAAAGTATTTCAAAAATGGTAATGAAGTATTTTTAGAACAGTTTTTTTTCTACCAAGCCAATACAGTTGGGATGTCATTTTTGGGTTGGTTAGTAAATATTGAAGGTCTTAATATTGATGAAATTTTATTAATAAGAATATTAAACCTATTTGGATCTGTCATATTTATTTTATCTTTAATAAGTATTTCTAATTTTTTTAGGATAAAAAATATATTTTTTATTACTCTGTTTATAGTTATTTCACCTTTATTTTGGACATACTCATCAAGAGCAACTGCAGACCTATTGCCTGCTGCATTAGTGCTGCTGTCTTATTCATTATTTTTAAAAAATAATGATTTTTTATATATGATCATAGTTTCTGCTCTAATATTTGGTGTTGCGCTTGTTCTAAAACCACTAATAATATTTATGTATATATTTTTTATAGGTTTATATTTTGTCGACAAGAAAAAATTTACTCTTATCAAGTTAATGATATTTTGTTCGATATCATTTTTTATATTAATTTTTTTTCTTTTGCATATATATTTGAACTTTAATTATCTGATAACTTCAAATAAATTTTTATCAGTTCTTTTGAAGACAAGCCTTACTCTTAGCTTAAACAACTTCATCTTGTATACAGGCTATATTACGTTAGCAATATCTCCAATGATAATTCTGGGCAACTACTCAAAATCTCTTTATAGGGGTCATTTTTTTTCAATACTATTTTATTTAGTTATTTTCGTAATTGGGTATTTATATATAAATGATACTGGAGAAATGAACTTTAGTTTTTTAGAGACTGTTATTCCAAAATCAATTTTCAACGGAATATTAATGATTGGAACCATAATATTTTTTAACTCATTTTATTTTAATAAAAAATATTTTATGCATGATGAAGAAGCAAGAAAATACATATATTTTTTTATCTCGATAGTTATTAGTCTAGTTTTCCTCTCGCTGTTGAGGCCATCTCAAAGATATATTTTAATACTTCTTCCATTTTGTCTTTTCTTACTTCCAGAAATTAATTTTAAAAACAAAAAGGTTCTATACTCATTTGCAGCTATTATATTCTCAATTGATATAACAATATCTTTAAATCAATACCTTAAATCTTCTGCATCAAAAAATATGCTTGAATATATTATTAATAATGAAATGATTGCGGAAACCAATCCTGGTGCTATAACAGGCTCATATGGCAATTACTTTTTCTTATATAAAGATAAAGAAAAAAAATATATTGTAGTTAATTACAATGATGAAGATTCACTTTTTTATTCATCTAAAAATTTTTTGTTTATAGAGCATAATTACTCTTTAGTTGAATTTAAAAATTAAAGTCTAGTATTTTTCTTTACCATTTTAAAGCTATGATTTTAATTTGTGACGATTATATTGATTCAGTAAAGCTAAAGTAGGTAAAAACCTTGCAGAAAAAAATACATCTGATAGTGCAACAATGCCCAATATCAAAATTAAATTTTTATACTTGTATTTAAAACTGTTTGTAAGACTAAAAATTACGTAAAAAGATGCAATAAGTCCAATTATTCCAGTTTCTGCAAAAATTCTTAGAATGCTTGAATCAACAGCAGCACCAAAAAAACCTGGTCCATTACCATAAACAACAGCGCTCAAATCAAATGATTTTAAAATTATTGCATATGTATAAAGTCTAGAAAAAGAACTTAGATCAATGGTTTCATCATAATCATCTTGTCTCATATTCCATAGCTCCATATACTGAGCATGAGTTTCAATAGTTGGAAGACTATTCCAAATCACCATAACAAGTTCCATGTCTGAAATTGAGGATAATGTAGAAATAAATTCTAAAAATCTTTCATCATATAAATTTATGATGTAAACAAAGATAAGTCCTGCAACGCTAACATATAAAATATTTTTAAAGTTTACTGATAGAAGCAAGCCAAAAACTAGTGCTAAATAAGCAGCTTTAGTTGCAGTTAAAAGTATAATTAAGACAAATAAAAGCCTTAAAAATATATTTCTACTAAAAAAGAAGAAAAACAAAAGAGCGATTGCAGATAGTTCATAAGGACCTCCAAAATGTGCTGTAGCTCTTCCGCCCCATAATAAACCAACGTTAATCCCTATCAATTCAGCAAGAATATATAATATTATTGAAGCTATATATATTTTTACAAGCTTTTCTACGAATACTGGCCTAAGATCTCTTATACAAAATATTACAATAAAGTATTCAAAAAATTTTAGTGCAAATACCGTGCCTACAAGCCCAACATCCGCAATTGCAATAAAACTTCTCAGAAGATATACACTAAAAAGAATTAAGATTGGTATATATCCTTTCAAATTTATCCTACAAATTAAGTAAAAACTTAATGCTATTAAAACAGCTAAATCAAATGGTTTTATTTCAGACAAGTTCAAAAGTAAAGTAAATAAATGATGAGGTACAACAAAGTAGATTATTAAAGTTAGATATACAAAGTATTGAACTCTACCAAGGTTTGATGATCTATTATTTTCTATGGTTGCTAAGGTATTTGAATTCATTATAGAGTTTTATCTAGAAGCCCAAAAATACACAATCCTTGCTTTTTCCAATCAAGTTTCCAGTTTTCTTTTATAAAATTTACTTCTTCTTCAAAGCCTTCTGACATTCTAATGTTACATATTATAATAGCACCAAGCTCTCTATCGCCTAAATAGTTATCTATATTGTTAAGAACATAAAATGGATCGAAATATTCACCATCTACTATTGGAGCAAATTCATTTTTTGTCCAGCTTGGAATCATTATTGAATAATTTTGAGTATAAAAAGGGATTGTTGAATCCCAGTCAACACCAGAAGTTAGTATCACTTTTTCTGGATCTAATTGATTTTTTACTTTCAAAGCAGTTTTATACATATCCTCATGAGAAAGTGGAATATTGTTAGTTTTTGGCATATACCAATAACTAAAAACAATAAGATTTATTAACAAAACTGAAATGGCAAAAGAATTATTAGATATAGTTAAATTATTAAATCTCGGTTTACTATCATCAACAATTAAATATAAACCTAGGCCAATAAATCCAAGAGAGGATATAAGATAATAATCATGGACTAGATATAAATTAAAAAAAACAATCGGTCCAAACAATCCGCACGATAAACAAGATATTGCTAAGGCATTATCTTTAAGTTTATAAAACTTATAAAAAATTATCCTTACAGCTAATAAGAAAACTCCTCCAAGCAATCCAATTCTCCATCCTAAAACTTTAGATAGATTATAAAAGTCTAGCCTTTGATCGAGTGTTCCATAATTCCAATTTGATAAGGCATCTGAAACTAAAAAGCTTGTTAAATAAATGCCTTCTTTGGTTTGATCTCCATATAAAACCCATGAGATTGGAATAATGATCGAGATTGCAAAAATAAAAGAAAATTTTAGTGCCTCTTTAAAATGATTTCTGTCTTTTAACAAGATTAAATGGAAAATAAAATAAACACCACATCCAGTTAAGACTGCCATTAGACCAGTAATTTTCTGAAGACCGCATAAATTGCAAAATAAAAAAAAGATAAATATATTGCGAATTGAAAAATTCTTAATCAATAATAGAAAAGATGCAAGAACTGAAACTGATAAAAAGAAAACAAAGCCATCGATCAAAAACTTACTTGAGAAATAAAGCAATATTGGTGAAGTTAAATAAAAAAAATAGAAGATTAAGTCTTCCTTGATGTTTTTTCTTAAGATATATTTTATTGGTATTAGTGATAAATAGAATACTATTAAAGATAATAGTCTTCCTGAAGTCTCTAATTCAATGAATTCAATTCCTGATAGCCAATATGCAATAATTTGAAAAATTGGATACTCCAAAGGCAATAACCATGGATAACCAAATACTGGAAATAGGAAATTGAACCACGAATCAGAATTTGACATCCATAATGTTGATAATGCTGTTTGTGTTTGTCTATATCCCATATGATCGAGAAGTGTCGAGTTAATTGAATATATAATAAAAATAAGCGGCAATAAGAAAACTAAAAACAAGAAAATTCTATTTGATAGAATTAATTTTAAAGTCTTTTCAAGCATTGATATAAATTTATTTGTTTATTTTTTTTGCAGGTACGCCAGCATGAACTTCGTCATTTGGTATATCTCTATTGACAATTGAACCAGCGCCAATTGCAACATTATCACCAATATTTACTCCATCTAATACACTAACTCCATCGCCAATCCAAACATTATTACCAATATTTATACCAAGCCTTTTCACAGAACCTTTAGTGAAACTTCCATCTTTAAATTCATGACTTTCTGCATTAAAAGTGCAATGCGCCCCAATTTGACAGTTTTTACCAATATTTATATAGCCACCAACACCAATCTTTGAACATGGTCCAATGAATGTGTTTTCATCAATTTTAAGCCCCTCACCGACTTCATTTAAACCGCTTCTGCATTGAATTGTAGAGTTTTCTCTGATTGTAACCCCATTACTAAAAATAATATTTCTTTTACATGAGGCATCAATATATGAATTCTGACCAATCCAAACATATTTACCAAAAAATATTTTTTTCTTAACTAGTAACTTTACTCCTTTACCTAAAAATGGAAATGAGCTTTTTTTTGAAAGAAAAAACCATACTAACAGTCCTCTAATTGGGCTAATGCCAACTTTAGAAATCATATAGCTTATATCCTCAAAAGACCTGGGCAATTTTCTCATTTTTTATATTTTTCTAAATATAACAACAACATCAGACCATAATGGGGTGGGACCAGAACCCAGTGCAATTTTAACTATCATTCTACATACTGATCTAATTATAGATTTTAATTTTCTCACAATAGGGTTGTCTTTATATATTTGAATAGCATGCCCTTCAAATGAATTAATTAATTTAAGGTTGCCTTCAATTGAATGATGTTCAAAAATTGGTACTGATAAAGCAGATAAATGAGTTGGATCGCCGAATTGAGTAAAAACACCGCTTGGAGATTGGCAATTAGGAAACCTTGCAATTAATAATCCTTTTGATTCCATCAAATTACTGATTTGATTTAAAAATTCAGTTAATTCCTTACGATGAACATGTTCAAAAAGATCAAGCCCAATCACAATATTAAAATTCCTGTCTTCAATTGTGTCTAATGAAGAAAAAACCTTAAATTGATTATTTTGTGCAGATTCAATAAGTATGTCTTGAATTTCCACACCAGAAACTTCAGCACCCTTATCTCTCATCCATTTCATGAGCGAGCCTGATCCAAAACCTATTTCAAGGACTTTTTTCTCTTTAAAGTTGATATTCTTAAAGATATCTTCATATTGTTTACTTTGAACATTATTGTATGAAAAAAGAGAATTCCAGCCCTTAAATTTTAGATAATCTTTGTATTCCTCTTTATTAACCATACTTATAGTAAACGAATATATGTAACATTAATTATATCGTGAAAAAGATGTCTTCTATATTCTAATTGTACTTTTAAATCGCAAAAAAATTATTGTCGTCATTGTCGTGCTTATCAAACCAGCAATCAAAAAAGAAGCAAGTAGTCCTTTGAGCTCATATAATGAAATTAAAAATGGTAATAAACAAATAACTAATAATGCATATGCTATGGAAGATGGAACAAAGAGTTCTTTAAGAAAAGACCTAAGATATACTGCCTGAGCAAAGCTTATTGAAGTCAAACCAGAGATAATAATAAAAGTTATTACAGCATATGTCGTTATAAAATTAGTTTTAGAGTAACCAAGATATATTTGTGAAAATAGATAAAGAAATATGCTTATAAAAAGAAAAACTATTGAAGATTTTTTAATAGTTTCATAGAACAAATTATTCAATACTTTTATTTCATTATTTTCTATTAATTTTGAAAAAATGGGTATTTTTGTGCTCATCCATGCACCCATAAAGCCAACAAACATATTTGAAATAGTAAGAAAAAGGCCTATCTCTCCAGCAGGACCGGCACCAAAATAACTTAAAGTAATTGGTGTCGCTGTTTGAAAAGCAATATATCCACAGACCCAAGATAATGCAATCTTCCATTGCATTGGCAGTAATTTTTTAAACCATTTATATAAATTTTTAAATGTGGGTAATGTTTGAAACATTAATAGAGTCTGTTGTCGTTTAATTAAAGTAAGCCATATTAAAATCAAGAATATCTGTGTCATAAACGTTACAGCCACTGCATAAAGACCGTATCCAAGCACCAATGCAATTATTCCATTAAGATATGACAAGAAGGATAATGCAACTCGTAATTTTAAAACTTCCTTTAAATATCCTGAACCTTCAAAAAAACTTAATTGTGCTGATAATGGCAAAAAGACAGCTACGGAGACGCATAATAAAAGCCATTCTGACTGCCATGAAAGTAATACTGATTCAGGTATTCCACCGAAAAAGATCTTTCCTATAGGAAATATTAATAAAAATAATAGTGCCCCTGCTAATGCTGTCCAAACTAAATTAAACTGATATAAACCACGAATATCTTTATAAAGAGATTTATCATTAATATTTGAATCAAGATTACCTCCACAAGATACAATCAATCTAGCCGCATTTTGTAAAACCACAACTCCTATTCCTAGTTCAAAAAAAACCTGAAGAGCAACTAAACTTGAAAAACTAAAATAAAAACCACGTTGAATTTCATCTAAGTAAGTATTAACAGAAAATAAAAGTGCTAATAGGCCAACCCCTTGAAGAGTTTTTGCTAAAGATGAATATAGTATAAGAGAATCAATTCCAAAAAAAAGTAAAAATTTGTCTTTAAATTGATTTATAGTATTCATCATCTTAAATATTTAATCTATTAAATATAAAATTAGGTATTAATCTTATTATTAGCATTATAAAAGCCCATTTTTTTGGCGCATAAATAGTTTTTTTATTTTTATTTACTCCTTTAACTATTATTTTTGCTACTTTTTTTACATCCGCAAATTTAGCTGATTCTTTTAGTTTTGAAGTCATATTTGTTTTAGTTGGACCTGGCTTTACTAAAGATACATTGATATTTGAATTCCACAATCTATGTTGAAGGCCTCTAATATATATTTCAACAAAACCTTTGGCAGATCCATAGGTATAATTTTTTTTTCGTGCCCTATCACCAGCAACTGAACCAATGACGACTAATTTTCCATTCCCAGCTTTTAAAAAGTTCTTGATTAATGACTCTGAAATTATGCAGGTCGATAGCCCATTAGTTATAAGTTGATCCTTAGTATATGAAATGTCTTCCTGAGATATTAATTGATCACTCAGTTCTCCATGTGAAATAAGAGCAATATCTACAATATTTGAAGAATAAATTTTAGCGTTCAAATCTTCTATTAAATTGGAATCATTAAAGTCTAAAAAAAAGGTTTCAATTAATGAGTTCTGATATCTCACTTGTAAATCTAAGGCAACAGACTCAAGGCTGTTTGAAGATCTTCCAACTAAAATTACTTTAAGATCATATTCTTTATGCCACTCATTCAAGCATGCAATAGCTATTTCAGAAGTGCCACCATAGACAACAATTGTCTTTAAATTGTCTTTCTTCATAGAGATTATAAATATTTATACGTTACTTATGATATTTTACGGAAACAAATAAGATCTTGTCTATCACAAATAACCTTTAAAGAGGCTCCAATCAACTCCAAACCATAGTTTTTTGCTTGATTTGAAAAATACTCGCTAGTCATTACAGTATGGCCATATTCATCAGAGAAGTAGGATGATATATCCACAGATTCGTGAATTGCAGGACCTCTTTCTTGTAAACCTGTTAACCAGCTATAGTTTTTATAGAATATACCTGAATTATCAAGCTCCTTTTGAATGACCTCTGGACTTATATCGCAGTCTTTTGCAACTAAATCAATTGCTCCCTCGCCTTCTATAGTTGGAATAAATATTCCACCAACTTTCAAGACTCGAGACAGCTCTGATAGCCAAAAATTAACATCGGCTTTACTGAAATGTGAAAAAGTTGAAACTGTATAAATTAAGTCAAAGGTATTATCTGAGAAATCTAATTTACTATCTGGCTTGTTTACAAAGGCTGAAACATTTGGATAATTATTAGCAACCCACTCGATAGATGATGGATCAATATCTGTACCAAAGTATTTTGCATTAGGATGATTTTCTGTAAAGTATTTCAATTGACTTGCGCAACCACATCCAAAATCAAGAACATTGCAATTTTTTTCAAAATTAACTCCATGCATTTGAGCTGCAACAGACATTGGAAGTCCGGTTGTAAGTGATGAATAAATATATCTTTTAAGGGTTTTAGCTGAAGTTCGCCTCATATTTGAATTAGGGGGAACTGGAAAGTTTACTTTTCCAATAAGCCTTAGAAAAAAAACATAAATAAAGAAAATATAATTATATAGAACCTTGAATATTTCTCTAATTCTGAACATTATTTATCCCCTATTAAAGAAAGCAATTCTAAGCTAAAGCTACAATGAATACAATGCTTCTAAAAACCAAGAAGTCTTCTTGACATAGATGAAGAAATTCCACTATCAATATACTTTTTAAATTTTTGAAAATCTGTATAGCCTTCTTCAAACATTTTTCTAGACATTCTATTGTCTTTAGCCATATATATTCGACCGCCAGATTCAATTACAACTTTATCTAATTTTTTAAAAAGATTTAATGTTTTAGTGCCTTTATTAGGAAAATCTAGTGCTAAAGTGGTGCCCTCCATCGGAAAACTCAAAAATCCATATGACTTTTTTTTATCAAAAGTTTTTAATACAGCTAAGAAAGATCCTTCGCCGCTGGATTTTATAATATCTAACATTTCCTTTGTGGCATCATAGCTTTTATTTTTAGGAACTACACTTTGATATTGATAAAACCCTTTCTTTCCGTAAATTTTATTCCACTCTAATAAATTATCCAAAGGATATAAAGATTTTTCATATGACTCTATCTTATTCTTATTTCCAAATTGACTTCTAGCAAAATACAATTTGTTGAATAAATTGAGAGAGACTGAGTTAATTAGGGATATTGGAGGTTTGATTGGAACCTCAAATTGCATTTTTTTTGGTGTTTTGAAATTTCCATCATTAGTAAAGTTACCTCTTGTAAAAACTCCTTTTCCCATACCTCCAGAAGTGCAGTCAAGCCAAGAAACAATATGCTCCCATTGGTCAGCAGAATTATTAGATAATGAAAAGAATTCATTAAGACTGTGGAAAGGGATACTTTCAGAATGAATAAAAGCACTCTCGATTTTTCTTAATTTAATTTTTGCAGATATGATAATGCCTGTTAAACCAATACCTCCAATAGTTGCACAAAAAAGCTCTTTATTTTTCTCTAGACTACATGTAATTATTTCTCCATCAGTTCTTAATAATTTTAAATCTAAAATATGATTACCAAAAGTTCCGAATTTGTGATGATTTTTACCATGAATGTCATTAGATATTGATCCTCCTACCGTTCCATGTTGTGTGCCAGGTGTTACTGGAAGCATCCATCCATATTGGATAGTTAATTGATTTATGTCTTTCAGTAGGATGCCAGACTCGCATTCCAACAATCCTTTATCTTTATCAAATTTAATAAACTTATTTAAATTTCTTGTCTCCCATAGATTTCCATTTGGATTTAAACAAACATCTCCATAACTTCTTCCATTTCCGTATACGACACCAGGTGTTGAATTTTTTATTAGATTCTTAGTTTTATTTCTATCATACAATTTATGAGTTTTATGATATTCATTTGAAAGCAATCCCCATGAAGATTTTTGTTGCATTTTAAAGAGCCGCCAAAAATATAGTTAATATAAAAAGTGCTCCAGAGATTAAACTGGGTTTATCTTTTATTGAAAACGTTATTGGATCATCATGCATCTGCCCCCTATGAGCGTTTAACCACATCCAACTTTGCCAATAAATTAAAATTGGAATACAAAACCAAATTAAGTCTGGAGAATTGTATAAATCAATAACCTCTGGGCTATTTAAGTAGAGAATAAATACCAATACTGAGCCAAAAGAAGACGCAACACCAATTGACTGAATTAAACTAGCATCAGAAGTATAGTATCCTCTACCTTTGATTTTTACACTACTTTCGACCACTTGCATTTCAAGTTCAGCATATCTCTTAATTATGGCCAATGATAGGAACAAAAGGACTGAAAAAGCCAATAACCATGGAGATATAGGTAACATTGAGATAGCAGCTCCTCCAGCAATGATCCTAATTGTATACAATATTGCTAACGTTATTACATCAACCAAAATTATCGGCTTCAAAAAAAAAGAATACAATGTCGTTAATATTAAGTAGCTAACCAAGCATGACATAAACATACTTCCAAGAGAAAAGCCTATCAATGTAGAAGAAATTATTAAGATCGGCATGATCACAAAACCAAAATATATTGGTAATTTACCAGACGCAAATGGTCTATCTTTTTTTCTAGGATGTTCTCTGTCATTATCAAGATCTAAAAGATCATTTAAAACATATATTGCTGATGCATAACCCGAAAATGCAAAAAATGCTATGAATGTATTTTTAAATGCATCAATATCAAAGATCATATGAGACGCAATCAGCGGAGTAAACAAAAGTAAATTTTTAATCCACTGATGAATTCTTAAAGCTCTAAGTATAGTAAAAATTCCAATTCTTTCAGAAGAAAATATTAGTTCAGGAGCTTTGATGCTATTCATTTTTTTAGTTAAGGCTGAAGAACAATTAGCTAATATAATATTTTTTGAGACATTCCATACTGGGATATCTTTTTTTGAATTACCTATGTAATCAAAGCCCTTCTTTCCAAATTTATTTGATAAAAAATCAGCTTTTTTAACTCCTACTAAATTTTGTGTATTATTACTTGCAATTACTTGATCAAAAATTCCAAGATAATTTGCAATTTTTTTTGCATAAAGATGATTACTGCCCGTGCATAGAACTATATTTCTTCCATTTTCTTTTTGATTAATTAGCCATTCAATTAGCTTTTTATTATAGGGAAGGGTTTTTATATTTATATCAGAATTAATGGATATCATCTCCTTAAAAGCTGCTTTTCCTTTGGTAAAAAGAAG
>CENJ01173764.1_pt1 | contig 11719 bp, 10 predicted proteins | sample 356161 | NCBI WGS metagenome assembly CENJ01 (sample SAMEA2619531, study PRJEB7988) | marine metagenome | biome: marine biome (ENVO:00000447); feature: surface water layer (ENVO:00002042); material: "saline water (ENVO:00002010), including plankton (ENVO:xxxxxxxx)" | depth 5 m
CTCATAGCAACATCTTGTATACGTTGTTCTTTTTTAGAGGCAGTAACCACAATTTCTTCAATCTCATCGTCTTGAGCATTAACAGTATTAGAGGATATGCCTATTCCAATGGAGAACAAGCCAAGACATGACAATGCATAATTATTATCTTTAAATATATCTCTAAGTATCTCTGTTACAGGATCACGTTTTTTTTCGAATAAAGGTTTAAGTTGAATAGATGGCATAAAAATTTCCCCTAAAATTTAATGTTCATAAACTATATGTTTTAATAATACCTTTATTGGTCATGATTTCAAGGCTAATTTTATTTAAACAGCCTTTCTAAAAGAAATTCATTGCCCCACAAGTTACTTTTTGATTCACATAATTGAATATCTATTTCACTTTGCAGATTTGATCTGCAGAATCCTGCATTATCTTCACTTCCAGGCCAAGAATGACCTTTATCCATATTCAACAAACTTATTATTTTTACATCATCATCACAACCAGTATGGATTTTTTCTTGAATTAAATTATGAGTATTAATTGTATTAGATTCTAAATTGGTGCAGTTAAAACTTGTTTTCCAGTTATTTACAATGTCTGTTAAAGGTGTATAAAAATATTTATCAAATGAAACTACATCAAAGGGTGGTACTACATCATCTTTAAAGCCAGCATAAATAATATAATTGACAGGACCCTTTGGTTTGCATGCTAATCCATATTGAGGTGAACCGACTACGTTTATAACACCTTTAATTAAGTCAGGGTACTCACATCCCAATGCATGTGCCATTTTACCTCCATTGCTCATACCAACAACGTATATGTCATCTATATCAAATTTGTCTTTTACACTTAAAATTATGTCTTTTATAAAGCCAATATCATCACCACAGCTTGTCCAAGCACATCTTCCAGCATTAGTGCCTATACAATTTTCGTATTTTGCATATACAACAGCGTCAACTGCACATGTTTCTCCATTGGGTGTCTTTGTTTTAGAACCTGTAAGATCATTCCAGGACGAAATATAATTTGAAGTAATCTGGCCTCTAAAAAGACTTTTTTCAAAAAAATATGAGCCTTGTGGATATACTGCAATAAAATTATATTTATCAGCCATTAAGTTAAAGCCCCCTGTTGTCTCTATTTCAAACCCAGAAGCAGAGCCAGTATACCCATGTAAGCCTATAACAATCTTGTTTGGTGATTCTTTATTTGATATGGGTGAATAAATAAGATATTGACGTTCCTCACCATTGTATATTAGATCAACTTTTTGAACTTCATTTGAACAAACTGAATTGCTAATAAATATGAGAAGAAAAATATATTTCATTTTTAAAAATTATCTAGGAAAGATTTCATTTTATTATATGCAAATTCTTTATTTAGGCCACTAAAAACTTCATGCCTATCATTTTCAACTTTGATGTAGCTTACATTCATAAATATTTTACTCAACATTTCATTTAATAAATCCATTCCTTTACCAAAATTACTTACAGGATCTTTAGTTCCTGCTATTAACAATATTGGAAGATTTTTATCAGAATTAATATAGTTATTAGAATCAAAAGCCTTCAAACAACCATTAGCAATATCTTGCCACATCAAATTACTCACACTAAAACCACATAATTCATCATTGACATAGTCATCAACATTATCAGGATCAGATGAAATCCAATCAAATAAAGTTCTATTGGGTTTAAATTTCTTATTCCAGGTTTTATCTGTTAAATAATTTAAAATGGAATTAATTGAATATTTACCATTAAAAACTATAGAAATATTTATTAAAAATTTTTGAGCTAAAAGTAAAACCTTTGGGAATTTTGATGATCCAGAGATAATCAATCCTTTAATATTTATATCTTGCATTATTAAATTTAGTCCTACCCACGAACCCATACTATGAGCTAAAAGATATTGATCTAAATGAGGATAATTATTTTTTGTATCAACAATAAGCTCTCTAAGATCCTCAGTAATTACTTCCCATCCATTATTTTCAGAGAATACACCTCTGACATGATTATTTTGAATCCACTTTCCATGGCCTCTGTGATCCATTGATATTACGTGATATCCGTCAAGATTTAGTTTATTTATAACCCACGAATATCTTCCTATATGTTCACCTTTGCCATGACATATATGAACAATTCCTTTTACATTTTCATTACACGACAAATTCGAATAAATATAATCTTTATTTTTTTCACTAAAATGCATAACTTATAATAGAATAATATTTTTATTAGTAAATCATTATGCAAGATATATACATAGCTGGCACAGGTATTTGGTATCCAGAAGATATTATTACAAATGATGAAATAGTATCTTCATTTAATAGCTATGTAGATAATTTCAACGAGCAAAATAAAAAAATGATCAATGATGGACAGATAGAGCCTCTCGCTCATTCTTCTACAGAATTTATTGAAAAAGCTTCAGGAATTAAAACAAGACATGTTATTGATAAAAAAAATATTCTAGATATTAATAAAATGATGCCATCTGTAGAACATGAGGATGCATCAAAGCTTTCAATACATGCAATTGCAGGAATTGAGGCAGCTAAAAAAGCAATGATTTCTGCAAACATAGAATCAACTGAAATTGATGCTGTTATATTAGGAACTTCTCATGCAGCTAGAAATTATCCATCCGTTGCTATTGAAATTCAAAACGAGTTAGGTATTGATGGATATGCTTATGACATGTTAGTTGGTTGTTCATCAACCACATTTGCAATTAATAATGCTTTTAGCGATATATCCTCAGGATTAGCTGAAACAATTCTAGTTATAAACCCAGAAATTTCAACGCCGTTTGTGAATTATGCAAAGAGAGATATCCATTTTATTTTCGGCGATGGTTGTGTAGCAACAATAATTTCTAAAAACAAAACGTCTGAGAATTGTTACAAGATTATTGATAGGAAATTAATTACCAAATTTTCAAATAATATAAGAAGCGATTGGAGCTATTTAGTGAGGGCAGCAAACAATGATAAAACTTTCGATGATTTATTGTTTTATCAAAATGGAAATAGTGTTTTTAAAGAAGTTTGCCCCATGGTTGCAGAATTTATTTCATCACAACTTAAAAATAATGATATGAAACCTATTGAAATATCACGATTTTGGTTGCATCAGGCTAACTCAAGAATGGTAAATTTGATTGTATCAAAGGTTATTGGGTCTGATGAATTTGATTCATCTCTTGCACCTCTTCCTATCGAAAAATTTGGAAATTTAGCAAGTGCAGGCTCTATGTTTGCCTTTAATCTCCATAATGATCTTGAGTCTGGTGATAAAGGCTTGATTTGCTCTTTCGGAGCTGGGTATTCAGTCTGCTCGATCATAGTTCAGAAAACATAAATGAAATATATTAATTGTATTAAAGGATTTATAATTAAATGATGGGTGAATATGACGCAGTATGGGTATTTTTAATTGCACTAGTTTTTGTATCTTTTTATATTTATATTGAAGCTCGACCAAAAGGCTCTAATTTATTTGGCAATCTTTTTGATACTATAAGCAGATTTTTTAGAAAAAGATAATTTGCTTAATAATAGTAAAAGCGTATTTATTTTTGTTGGACTTTCACTTGTTGTTGGCAGTCTGGCTTCTTCAAATGCTTCCTCCGACTTATGGTATCAGAGTCTGATTAAATCAAATTTAAACCCACCTGGGTATATTTTTGGGATAGTTTGGCCAATTCTATATTTTTTAATGTCTATATCTGCATATAGAACTTTTGAATCTACTAAAAATCTTTTTTTTGTTCAGCTGTTTTTGAATACTATCTGGTCGTGGTTGTTTTTTTCATTTCAAATGCCATTAATATCTTTATTAGATATTTATATTTTAATTTTTCTTAATATCATTATTTTTATAAAAATGCTCAAAGAAGATATATTTTCAGGATTGATTTATTTACCTTACTTAATATGGTTAATCTTTGCATCTTATCTGAACATTTTTATTGTTCTAAACAATTAAAAAAAGATTCCTACTATTAATCCAGTCATACATGATGCGAGAGTTGCACCAACAAGTGCTTTTAAAGAAACTTTAATCAAGTCATCTTTTCGTTCTGATGCCATGGCTGTGATTCCAGATATAAGAATTCCAACAGAAGAAAGATTTGCAAATCCACATAAGCTATAAAATGTAATTAATTTTGATTTATCTGAAAGTTCTCCGTTTTCTAAAGCAGCGAGTCCTGGATAAGCTACAAATTCATTTAGTGTCGTTTTAATTCCTAATAACTCACCAGCAACAATAGCTTCATTCCATGGAATACCCATTAACCATGCTATCGGTGCAAATAAATATCCAAGGATAGATTCAATTGATAAATCTAGGCCGAATTGACTGGAAGCAACCCCAATGATTGTATTTACAATAAAAACTAACGCTATCACTGCAATTAATATCGTTCCAACACTAAGCGCAATACTTGCTCCATCTGATGCACCCCTAGTGATCGCATCCATAGTGCTTCTATAAACTTTTGGTGTTTTGTTTTCTTTAAAATCAGTCATTGAGTTTGATGGAATCATAATATTTGAATACATAATTGCACCTGGCACAGACAAAACTGAAGCTGTAATAAAGTGTTGAATCAAATTCTCATCTTGAAATGCGGGTTCTAAAATACTTATTAAAGCAACCATTACAGAACCAGCAACCGTTGCCATACCAGCTGTCATTAAAATTAACAATTCCTTATTAGATAATTTACTTACGTAAGGTCTTATAAGTAAGGGTGCTTCAACTTGACCGACAAAAATATTTGCTGCCGCTCCTAATCCGACTGGCCCTCCAATATTAAATAATTTCTGGCAAGCCTTTGAAATTAAATTTACTATGAACGGCAGTATTCCCCAATACCATAAAATAGCAGATATACATGCCATTACTATTATGTAAGGAAGGACACCAAATGCAAAGGTTTCTAGTAAAGATCTATAGGGTGTATCCTCATTGCTTGGTGGATATCCGAAAACAAAATTTGATCCCTCAACAGTAGCTTGTTGCAAAACAGTTACACCTTCGCCTAGTATTTCAAATACACTTATTACAAAGGGAACTTTTAAAAGAATTAATCCTAAAAAAATTTGAGCAATAATTCCATAAACAATATATCTAAAATTAATAATTTTATAATTTTCTGAAAATGGAACTGCAATTAGAATTAAACCAATAAAACCAATAATTATTTGAAGTATTTCAAAAGTATTCATATTTAGTAAAGTTTAATTTCTTTTAAACGTCTATCTAAAAATTCATTTGCAATAATACCTATATCATCTTCTCTAAAAACAGATTTTAAATTAATTGAAGGAGCTGGATGCAGAAAAAATGGAATACTATATCTAGATTTTGATGTTGTTTTTTTATCTTGAATTACTCTATGTGTTGTGCTTTTAAGCTTTTTATCTGTTACAAGTTGCATCATATCACCAATATTACAAACGATAGCATCTGAACTTGGTGCAACTTCAATCCAAGAACCATCTTTGTTAAGAACCTCAAGGCCGCCCTCTTCAGCACCTATTAATAAGGTAATCAGATTTATGTCTTCATGTGCTCTTGCTCTATGCATATTTGTATTTGCATCAACTGGAGGATAGTGTATTGATCTTAACAGTGAGTTTCCTTTATCTGTCCAAAGCTTGAAATAATCTTTTTCTAATCCAATAGATAATGCTATTACAGATAATACTTTTGTTCCTATGGCATGAAGTTCTAAATAAAGATCATCAAAGTTTTTTTTAAAATTTGGAATCTCTGAGATAGTTATATTTTTTGGAATCTTTTTGTCATATGATTCATCAACTTCTGGTCCATGATGCCAAAACTCTTTTTGGTCTGGAATTTCTTCACCAACGGCTGTTTCTATTCCTTTTGGTGTATAACCTCTGGCTCCTTTTGATCCTATTGAACTATAGCTATTTTTAACATCAAACCCTAAATTAAAGAAATCTTTAGATGATTTATAACATTCACCAACTAAAGTTTTAGATAGGCCATGGTCAGTAATTGAAAAAAAACCATGATTTGATAATGCATTTTTTAATTGATCTATCGAGAATGAGTCACCCCTCTCAATATCCTTAAAAGATAGCTCAGGTATTAAATTTTCCATAATAAAAAAGGCGGTAAATTACCGCCTTTAATTATATATAAGTCTAATTAGAATTTATACTGGAATCCTAAAGATGCTCTCCATAGACTTTGTGTAGTTGATCTATCAATATTGAATGGATCATCAAAACTATATCTAAATGCATTCCTGCTATAGTCATATCTTGAGCCATCTACTATCCTTAGGTCAAAAACAGGCACCCTACCTGAGTAGTATCCGTAACGAATTATTCCACTTTCATCATTGATGAAATTAAGTAAGTTCTCAAGAGCAAAAGTGATAATAAACTCATCACCATCTCTTAGACCTGGCATCTCTTGAGTAATATTTAAATCAAGAGAAGTCTGCCATGGGAAGGTTCCTGCAGAATCTCTTGGTGCTATTTCACCAGCATAATTCTCAAGTCCCCAAACATTATATAAAAAGTCTAAAACTGCTTGTTCTCTGGCTAATGCGTCAGCAGAACCTTCGTCTAGGCACTTATATGAATAACATACTATTGGATCATTTGCTGTTGGTATGTAGAGTAATGATGAACTGTCATCATTTAGATTAAATTCATAACCAAAAGCTTTGGATTTATAGTCTCCGGGAAAGCTGGTGTATGTATCAAATGTTGGATATTTTACGTTTCCAGATTCTCTGGAGTAAACTAAACTAAATGTAGTTGGTGCCTCTGTTCCAAAAAAGTAATGTTTTGAAGTCAGTGTCACTAAGAAGCTATGTTCAGTTTCATATGTTGAAGTGCTTGGAATTCTATTATTAAAGTCAATTGCACCGGTTTTACCAAAGTTTGAATTAGACGTTGAAGAAGTCATATCACTTCTGTTTGTGTGGTCTTGTGCGGTATATGCAAAAGTAATAAAAGTATCTCCATCTCTGAAACCTTTTGAAAGCGCAGCAGAAATAACCTCTCTATCTCCACAACAAACATTATATAAGCCTGCATGATATCCTTTAACCTGAGTTTGGTTATAAATAGGTCTTCCATCTGGAGCCTTCTCAGTAGGAACTGTAGGCTGGTCTCCGATCAATGGATATCCAGTATCAACAATTCTATATAATGCTTCTTCTTCTTTTGATTTTAAATATGTTAAGGTCATCTCAACATCAGCAGGTAGAAGTCTGTTATAAGTTATATTAAGTATTCTTGATTCTGGCCATTCAAAGCTTGGAGCAATAAAGTCAACCTTGCCTGAAACATTGCTTGGATCGGAAATCGATGCAATTACACAATCAGGTTTAGTATTTGATCCAGTGAAAGAGAAATCACTGTATTGATTTGTACTAGGACAATTACCATAATCATCATCATAGTTTGCTACTAAAGTTCCTGTGTTTGTGTAGGCATTAGATATCCAAACGTTTGGTAATTTAGCTGAGTAGGTTCCAAATGTTACATTTAAGTCACTCAAGTCATCAAGAATGATATCCGCACCAAAACGATAAGTTGTAAGGTCAGTACCTTTTATGCCGCCATTTTTGAAGCCATATGCACTTGTAAAAGCGCTATTTGTAGGTGTATCGTCACCAGAATATTTATCATGCCTAATCCCAAACGTAAGTGTTAAAGCGTCAGACATTGTATATTCATCCATGATATAAAATGATTGAAGATCAAATTCAAAATCAGCTGCAGCATCTTCAACCCTTCCAGATTTTGAACCAGAGGCACTATATGAGCTAAATGTTCCAGCTTGTAATGATGCTAAATCATCAAATTCCCATGATCCATCTTCTTCAACTATAAAAACGTTGTATGTGTCATAGACTGTTTTCTCATAACCACCTGTAATCTTATGATTGTTAAGATAATAGGTTAATTTAGCTTTGAAAAAAGTGGTTTCGGTATCAAGGTCATTCGCCATTCTATAGATGTCGGGACCTGCTACAAATTCATAACCAAATGCATCATCAACTGTAAAGCTAGGCATATTTTGACCAGCAGGCGAGATCTGATCAGTTACTGTCTCTTTTGTAGAATAATAAACTTCAGATATTAAGTTGTCAGAAAGATCTGATACCAAATGGAAACTGTTTGTCGTTGTTTCTTCGGATTTAATATAACGTGCAGAATATAAAGCAACAGTATTTCTATCAGAGGATGAACCTCTTAAGTCAGTACCAAAAACATCCTTATGATTGAAAGTGAGTCTGTGATTATCACTGATATTCCAATCAAGTCTTAGCGTTGTATTTTCTTGAGAGGAATCAGTAGCTCCAGTTGGTGCAAGTGGATCTAACCCAACCAGTGACTGAATTGCTGTTCTAACTTGATTAGCCTGATCAGCCGTTACATCAAGAATGTTTTCAGCGCCTGAGCCTTGAATTCCATACCTTAATGGGTTCGAAATTTCAGATTCACTGTATGTTAAAAAGAAGAATAATGAATCTTTAATGATTGGTCCACCTACCGCTAATTCAAAAGCAGTATCCTCTTTTGTGATATCGACTTTTTCACCTTCAAGCTTATCACCCATGAGTGAATCGCCTCTATCAAAATAGGCAAAATCACCACTAAATTCATTGGTACCACCTTTTGTAACAATGTCTATAACCCCGCCTCTAAACTGCGCATACTCGACAGAAGCTGGAGCAACTTTTACTGAAAGTTGATCAATGGAGTTAAAGTTAATTGGACTTCTTTGAGATGGGTATCCATTATCATTCAATCCAAAGTCGTCATTAAATGAAACACCATCTACTCTTATGTCATTTGTTCTGGGATGTGCGCCACCAATAGAAATTGATTCCTCACCATCTTCTTCATCATCAAGAGTAACAAAAGGATTTAGTTTAAGTATATCTTTAATGTCTCTAGTAACAGACGGAATATTTTCTATATCCTCTGAATCAAGAATAGTTGTGAATCCATCCCTATCTGCAGTAATTTTTGATCCTGTAACAACAAGTTCATCAACTGATTCTGTTGAGGCAAGAGAAAATGAAAGTCTTTTGGTGTCTCCAATTACCAATGTTGTAATTTCATTTTGAGAGAGAAAACCAGCTGCAGTAACCTTAATGGTATATGGACCACCCGGCCTAAGACCACCAGCAAAATACCTGCCTGAACTATCGGTTGTTTTAGTTACTGAAGAATTAGTTGGTTCATAGGTAATTACAACTGTTGCGCCACTCAATGCACCATCACTAGATCTTATAGTTCCAGCAATATCTGATGTTAATTCTTGTGCTATTGTTAGTGGGGATAAAAAAATTGAAAGTACCGCAATTTTTAAAAAGCGTTTCATTAGAATAATACTCCTGTAATGAATGTTAATAACTGAATAATAATACAAAAATTATTTTTAGACCATGACATTTTTGCAAAAATTATGTGAAATTTTGTTAAAGAAAAATATTTATATAGAGTTCTATAATTTCAGGGTACCTGATCCAAAATAGCCTTCAAGACATTTGGGCAGTTTCATGGTGCTTCCACCTTCATAATAATTCTCTAAAATAGCTATTAAAGTCCTTCCAACTGCTAATCCAGATCCATTTATTGTATGAGCAAAATCTTTTCCATTTTTAGATTTGTATTTAATATTTGATCTTCTTGCTTGAAAATCAGAAAAATTAGAACAAGATGAAATTTCTCTATATTTGTTTTGACTAGGCATCCAAACCTCAATGTCAAATGTTTTACATGAAGAAAACCCAAGATCACCTGAACATAACTCAATAACTTGATATGGCAATTTTAAGTCATCAAGTATTTCGCATGCATGCTTTAGAAGAGAGTTTAAACAATTCATAGAATCAGCAGGATTAGTGATTTGAACTAATTCAATTTTTTCAAACTGATGTTGCCTAATTAATCCTTTTGTATCTTTTCCATAGCTTCCAGCCTCTGACCTAAAACAAGGTGTGTGTGATGTTAATTTAATAGGAAGAGCATCTTCATCAATTAATTCACCTCTATAAATATTTGTAAGAGGTACCTCAGCTGTAGGAATTAGATAGAGGTTTTCTGTTGTTTGGAAAAGATCATCCTTAAATTTAGGTAATTGACCAGTTCCAATTAATGAATCTGTATTTGCCATAAAAGGGACATAATATTCTTCATAGCCATTTTGAATTGCCTTATCAATCATAAAAGAAATCAAAGCTCTTTGAAGCTTTGCCATGTCACCTTTCAAAACAGAAAAACGCGAGCCTGAAATTTTTGATGCTGTTTCAGTATCAATCATATTAGTAATTTCTAAATGATTTTTTATATTTTTTGAGGATACCTTGCCAAAAGTCTCAACAACAATATTATCTTTCTCATCTTTACCATGGGGAACACTGTCATCAGGAATATTTGGTATATCCAATAGAAAATTATTGATATTTTCTAATATCGTATTCAGTTTAATGCTTTTATTATCAAGCTCTGCATTAATCTTATCTATAGTTTTTTTAAGATCACTTGTATCTTTTCCAGACGATTTTAATTCACCAAAATCAGCAGAAAACTTATTTCTCTCAGATTGCAAGTTTTCTACTTGAATTTGAAGAGTTTTTCTTTCCATATCAAGCTCTTCAAAAATGTTTTGATTGATCTCATAACCTCTCTTACCTAAAGCTATTTTTATATTTTCGAAATCATCTCTTAAGTTTTTGATGTTTAACATTATTTAGATATTGATGCTCCAATGTATGTCGCTAAAATTGTTAGAATAATTGTTATTATTATATATGAAACAGCGTATATTGAATTTGAATTTAGCATTAAAAGAACTTGATGAGAAAAAGCTGACATTGTTGTAAAAGAACCCAAGAATCCAATTATAAAGAAGTAATAAGTTGAATCTTTATAAGGCAATGTTAAACCCAAAACTAAGCCTATCAAAAAACAGCCAATAACATTTACAGATAAAGTTGCAAAAGGAAATTCGTTCGAAGTTATTGAAGAAAAAATTCCATTAATTAAATATCTAGAGATTGCTCCAAGCGCTCCACCAAAGCCTATAAGAAAAATATTAATACTCATAATTTGATAGAGAATTTTACGATATTTTTTACATTCATATTATCTTTGAATATAACTTGCAATCCCCCATCTTCCAAAAATTCAAAATTATACTCTTTATCATTTGCAAATAATTTAAATGAGTTATCTTTTAAATTTTTAATATCATATGTTTCGAATGATTCATTTCTTAATAGATTGATAAAAAAGTTATCTTCAATTTCATTGAGAGGAATTTTCCTCACTTGATCAAAATCCAAATCATGTATCTCAATTTTTGTATTATCAATGTAATAATTTTCTTTAAATGGCGAAGTTATATTAATAACAATTGAATTATTATTTTTTTTTGAATATTTTCCTTCTGTTTTATCAAAGGTATTTGATATTGTATTTAAACTACTTTGTGTGAAATATAAGTCATTGTTAAAAAATAAAGACAGTTGGTCTAAAACAGATGAATGAACATAAATTGATGTAATCAATGCATACGAAACTAAGATAAATTTCAAATTAATCCCTTTTTGGTATTAAAACTTCTCTTGAACCGTTCGAACTCATTTCAGATACTAAGCCAGCTTCTTCCATAGTTTCAATGAG
>CENJ01033530.1_pt1 | contig 11710 bp, 10 predicted proteins | sample 356161 | NCBI WGS metagenome assembly CENJ01 (sample SAMEA2619531, study PRJEB7988) | marine metagenome | biome: marine biome (ENVO:00000447); feature: surface water layer (ENVO:00002042); material: "saline water (ENVO:00002010), including plankton (ENVO:xxxxxxxx)" | depth 5 m
TTTTTTTGAAATGTACAAAAACTATTTTTTCTTAGGAAGAATCAATGTAGTAAGCTTGCAAGAAGAAACCAATTTATCGGAGTCGTCTGTAATCTGAATAGACCAATGCTGCATGGTCTTGCCCATGTGCGTGGCAGTAGCCTTTGCATATACAAATCCATCGCGAACACCCCTGACGTGATTCGCTGAAACTTCAATGCCTCGCATAATAACGTCGCCAGACTTACAAAAGATAGAACAAGCTGCACTGCCCACAGTTTCGGCTAACGCAGCTGTAGCTCCGCCGTGCAATACGCCGTCGACTTGATGTACCGCAGAAGTGACAGGCATTTTGGCTACCAAATAATCATCACCTAACTCCACAAAAGTGACTCCAAGGGTATCAACAAGAGTATCGACACATCGTTCTTGAAGCAGGTTTAAAGTGGCTTGTTTGTCCATAAAAAATAGATGCGCCCCGCTAAGCGGGGCGCAATAAATTGTAATTTATTTTACTTCTTCAAAGTCAACGTCTTCCACATCGTCATCGTTTGATGAAGAAGATGCATCAGCGTCATCTGTTGGAGGAGCTTGCCCACCTGCTTCTTGCTGTGCTTTATACATTTCCTCGGATGCCTGTTTCCATGCTTCGTTGATCGTATCAAGCGCAGGCTTGATCGCCTCTAAATCTTTAGATTCATAGACTTTCTTAAGTGCCTCGAGTGCTGATTCGATTGGCGCTTTTTTATCTGCTGAAAGCTTTTCACCAAACTCTTTCAATTGCTTTTCTGTTTGGAAAATCATCTGGTCGGCGTTGTTTAACACATCCGCTTCCTCTTTAGCTTTTTTATCTGCATCGGCGTTTGCTTCCGCTTCTTTACGCATGCGCTCAATTTCTTCCTCCGTGAGTCCAGAAGAAGCCTCAATGCGAATGTCTTGCGACTTGTTTGTGGCTTTATCAAGTGCTGTAACGTGTATCAATCCATTTGCATCAATATCAAACGTAACCTCAATTTGTGGCACGCCTCGCTGAGCAGGAGGAATACCATCTAAGTGAAAACGACCAATGGTTTTATTGTCTGAAGCCATGGAGCGTTCGCCCTGTATAACGTGAATTTCTACAGAAGGCTGATTATCAGCAGCCGTAGAAAACACTTGAGATTTTTTGGTTGGAATAGTTGTATTAGACTCAATAAGCTTTGTCATCACACCACCCATGGTCTCAATACCCAATGAAAGGGGCGTTACATCCAAAAGCAATACGTCTTTTACATCACCAGTAAGCACACCTCCTTGAATGGCTGCTCCGACCGCAACAACCTCATCAGGGTTTACCCCTTTTGAAGGTTTTTTTCCAAAGAATTTCTCGACCTCTTCTTGTATTACAGGGATTCGAGTTGAGCCCCCCACCAATATTACCTCGTCAATATCGCCAGTTGAAAGGCCTGCATCATCTAGAGCGTTTTTAACAGGATTCATAGAGCGTTTTACTAACTCGTCGGCAAGTTGCTCAAATTTGGCTCGTGTAAGTGTTTTTACCAAGTGCTTTGGCCCAGATGCCGTAGCAGTAATGTATGGCAAATTGATTTCTGTTTGTGTAGATGAAGACAATTCAATTTTTGCTTTTTCAGCTGCTTCTTTTAGACGTTGAAGTGCCATTGGGTCTTTACGAAGATCAATATCCTCAGCTTCTTCAAACTCGTAAGCTAACCAGTGAATAACCACATCATCAAAATCGTCTCCGCCCAAGTGTGTATCGCCGTTTGTGGCAAGTACTTCAAAAACGCCATCGCCAAGCTCGAGTACAGAAATATCAAATGTACCGCCACCAAGGTCATACACGGCAATTTTCTTGTCAGAACCGCCCTTATCTAATCCATATGCTAACGCAGCAGCAGTGGGTTCATTGATAATGCGTTGCACTTTCAAGCCAGAAATTTCTCCTGCTTCTTTTGTCGCCTGACGCTGCGCGTCGTTAAAATATGCTGGAACGGTGATAACTGCCTCAGAAACCGTTTGCCCCAGGTAGTCTTCTGCTGTTTTTTTCATCTTTTGTAATACCATAGCAGAAAGTTCTTGTGCAGTATACAAACGTCCATCAATGTCTACACGAGGTGTATCGTTATCGCCCTTCACAACTTTATAAGGGACACGCTCAACATCGTTTTTGGATTCTGAAAACTTGTTCCCCATAAAACGTTTTATAGATGAAATGGTTTTTGTTGGATTGGTAACCGCTTGACGTTTGGCAGGGTCACCAACTTTAATTTCACCACCTTCAACAAAAGCAATAACGGAAGGCGTTGTACGCTTTCCCTCTGCGTTTGGAATGACAACAGGCTCGTTACCTTCCATTACGGAAACACACGAGTTGGTTGTTCCTAAATCAATTCCGATAATCTTACTCATTAGTATAATATTTTAAAATGAGTAGACAATCATTATGCCAATTGAATTTACTGACAGGATGTCATATTGCACACATATGCGTTCAATAGTGTATTTTTGGCAAAAAGAAAACTATGTCAGCTGCTAAAAAAGCATATAAGCGTGTAACAACAAACTCGCTTATTGAAATGAAACAGGCGGGAGAAAAAATTTCCATGCTTACTTCATACGACTACTCTATGGCAAAAGCAGTAGATGCTGCAAATATCGACGTAATTTTAGTTGGTGATTCAGCGTCAAATGTGATGTCTGGGCACGAAACTACACTACCCATTACTATTGACCAGATGCTCTATCACGCCACGGCTGTGGTGCGCGCCGTAAAGCGTGCTTTGGTAGTGGTAGACCTACCTTTTGGAAGTTATCAGTCCGACCCAAAAGAAGCCTTACGCTCTTCCATTCGCATCATGAAAGAAGCTGGAGCACATGCCATAAAAATTGAAGGCGGAGCAGAAATTAAAGATTCCATGACTCGTATTTTAAATGCCGGTATTCCTGTTATGGGTCATCTTGGACTTACCCCACAATCCATATATAAATTTGGAACTTACACGGTTAGAGCCAGAGAAGAGGCCGAAGCAAAAAAGCTTTTGGACGATGCCAAACTTCTTGAGAAATTAGGGTGTTTTGCATTGGTGTTGGAAAAAATTCCCGCCGCATTAGCTGCCAAAGTAGCTAAAACAGTCAACATTCCTGTTATCGGAATTGGGGCAGGAAATGGCGTAGATGGACAGGTATTGGTACTACACGACATGCTTGGACTTACCACTGAATTTAGCCCACGCTTTTTGCGTAGGTATATGAATTTATATGATCAAATGACAGCGGCAGTACAGCACTATATAAAAGACGTGAAGTCTAGCAATTTTCCCAACAAAGACGAACAGTACTAATTGCATCCTGAAATTCTTTTTGAAGACAATCACTTGCTGGTCATAAACAAACCTGCGGGCATGCTTTCGCAAGGCGATAACACAGGAGATTTGTGTGCATTGGATAACTGTAAGCACATGATAAAACTTCGTGACCAAAAGCCAGGAAATGTATATTTAGGCTTACCTCACAGGCTAGACCGACCTACAAGCGGTATTTTGGTATTAGCAAAAACCTCCAAAGCGCTAACACGTCTAAACAAGCAGTTTGCCGAAAAATCAACACAAAAAATATATTGGGCAATGGTGACCGGAGCGCCAAAGGAAACCCCAACCCGATTACAGCATTATTTGGTACGCAAGCCTGCACAAAACAAGTCGTATGCCCATAAAAATGAAGTACCCAATAGCAAAATGGCAGAACTGATTTATACCAAAAAACAAGAATTTGATCGATATAGCTTAGTTGAAATTGAGCTGCTAACAGGGAGACATCATCAAATAAGATCGCAACTAAGTGCGGAAGGACTTACCATAAAAGGCGACCTAAAATACGGGGCCAAAAGACCCAACAATGGTGGCAGTATTCATTTGCATGCCAGAAAACTGACACTAACTCATCCTACGCTAAAAGAGCCTGTAACGTTCACGGCTCCGCCTCCAAAAGACGCACTATGGAATAGCATCCCTGCAATTGAGACACAATGATACTTTTATAATTTACAGAGGCATCCATTTTGTATCCATTTTCCACTTTCATAATAGTTAAAATTAATTACTTTTGTCGTTAACCTTTTAATGGATGGGAAAAGAATACGTTCAAATATTTGACACTACTTTACGTGACGGCGAACAAGTTCCCGGCTGTAAGTTAAACAAAGAACAAAAGCTGATTCTTGCTAAACGCCTAGACACCCTTGGTGTTGACATCATAGAGGCAGGCTTTCCCATTTCCTCTCCCGGAGATTTTGAAGCCGTTAGTGACGTAGCCAAAACAGTACAAAATGCTATTGTTTGTGGGCTGACACGCGCTGTGCAAAAAGATATTGAAGTGGCGGCAGAAGCACTAAAACCTGCCAAACGAGCACGTATTCACACAGGTATTGGCACTTCAGATTCGCACATACAACATAAGTTTCGCTCTACACGTGAGAAAATCATTGAAAGAGGTGTAGCTGCCGTTAAGCATGCTAAAAAGTTTGTGGAAGACATCGAATTTTATGCTGAGGATGCTGGAAGAACTGAAAACGCATATTTGGCGCAAGTTTGTGAAGCCATGATACAGGCGGGCGCAACTGTCCTAAATATTCCAGATACGACGGGATATTGTCTTCCAGAAGAATACGGTGCCAAAATAAAATATTTGATGGAGCATGTGCCCTCCATTCACAAAGCAACGCTTTCTTGCCATTGTCACAACGATCTTGGACTTGCGACAGCAAACTCCATAGCTGGAGTGGTCAACGGTGCCCGTCAAATTGAATGTACCATTAACGGTATTGGTGAACGCGCCGGTAACACCTCGTTGGAGGAGGTTGTGATGATTATGCGCCAACACCCCCATATGGGACTTGACACAAATATTCAAACCCAAATGCTCTCCGAAACCAGTCAAATGGTTTCTGACGCTATGGGAATGATTGTGCAGCCTAACAAAGCCATTGTAGGAGCCAATGCTTTTGCGCATAGTTCTGGAATCCATCAAGACGGTGTCATTAAGAATCGTGAAACGTACGAAATTATCAATCCTCATGATGTTGGGGTTGACACGTCATCTATCGTACTCACAGCTCGCAGCGGACGGGCTGCACTAGCCTATCGCGCTAAAAACATTGGTATAGAACTTACCAAAGATGATCTTGATTTGGCATACGCTATCTTTTTAACCTATGCAGATAAAAAGAAAGAAATTACTGATGATGATATTCCTGAAATCGTAAAAACTGCTGGAATTAGCTAAATCTACATGAAAAAAACACTTTTCGATAAAGTTTGGGACAGTCACGTGGTGTCATCCGTTGAGAACGGACCAGACATCTTGTACATTGACAAGCACCTAATCCACGAAGTTACCAGTCCGCAAGCCTTCAGTGTGCTGGAAGAAAAAGAGATTCCTCTTTTTAGACCCAATCAAATTGTTGCTACTGCCGACCACAATGTGCCTACTGAAAATCAGCATTTACCTATACAAGATGCACTTTCTCGCAAGCAGGTAACTCAGCTTTCAAAAAACTGCGATAAATACGGTGTAACGCTGTACGGTTTGGGGCATCCTTACCAAGGAATTGTTCACGTTATCGGTCCAGAGCTAGGTGTTACTCAACCTGGAATGACTATGGTTTGTGGGGATAGCCATACGTCTACGCACGGCGCCTTTGGCACTATTGCATTCGGAATTGGAACCAGTCAAGTGGCACAAGTTTTTGCCAGTCAATGCGTATTGGTGGCAAAACCAAAAAGTATGCGCGTCACAGTTTCTGGCAACTTACATCCAAGTGTTCAGCCAAAAGATATTATTCTATATGTCATTTCCAAGTTAGGCTCTGATGCGGGTACAGGACACTTTGTGGAATTTGCGGGAAGCGCTTTTGAGCAAATGAGTATGGAAGGGCGCATGACCGTTTGTAATATGAGCATTGAGATGGGCGCACGTGGGGGTATGATTGCTCCGGACCAAACTACTTTTGATTACGTTTCTGGACGCGAATTTGCCCCTAAAGACGAGGCGTTAAAACAAAAAATCGCTTATTGGAAAACGCTGCCAACAGATGAAGGTGCTGCTTTTGACTCGGAACACCACTTTGATGCAGCCGATATACGGCCCATGATCACATATGGAACAAATCCAGGAATGGGGATTAAAATTGGGGAAACAATCCCTACATCTGACGATGCAAGTTTTATTAAATCTTTAAATTATATGGGACTCAAGGCCGGAAGCAGTCTGCTCAACATGCCAATAAGCCATGTATTTATCGGAAGTTGTACCAACTCCAGAATTGAAGACTTTAGAGCTGCTGCCAACTATGTTACAGGAAAACAAAAATCACCCGACGTATCGGCCTTGATTGTTCCTGGCTCGCAGCAAGTAGCAAAACAAATTGTTGCAGAAGGTCTTGATAAAGTGTTTGAGTCGGCTGGGTTTATGCTGCGCCAACCGGGTTGCTCTGCTTGTTTGGCCATGAACGACGACAAAATCCCTGCAGGCGCCTATTGCGTTTCTACTTCAAATCGAAATTTTGAAGGCCGCCAAGGGCAAGGCGCCCGCACTCTTTTGGCTAGTCCTGTAACAGCCGCCGCTGCAGCCGTAGCGGGTAAAATTGTAGATGTAAGTCAACAGTAATGGAAAAATTTCAGATTTTAGAAAGTGCTATGGTTCCACTAACCATCGAAAATGTGGACACGGATCAAATTATCCCTGCCAGATTTTTAAAAGCAACAGACCGTAAAGGCTTCGGCGAAAACCTGTTTCGTGACTGGCGATTTACCAACGACAATCAACCCAAAAAGGATTTTATACTACACGACACTCAATATTCTGGGGCGATTTTAGTGGCTGGAAATAATTTTGGATGCGGCTCTAGTCGTGAACACGCAGCATGGGCATTGGCAGATTATGGTTTCCGTGTAGTGGTATCAAGCTTTTTTGCTGATATTTTTAAAGGCAATGCACTGAATAATGGCATCTTGCCTATTCAAGTTTCACCCCAGGAATTACAAGAGGTTTTTACGGCTATTGAAAGTAATCCGTCGATACAAGCCAAAGTGGATTTAGAAACGCAACAATTTCGCATAGATGAATCTGGTATTATTATTTCATTCGAAATCAATGCTTATAAAAAGATGTGTATGCTAAATGGCTACGATGATATTGACTATCTATTAAGCCAAAAAGAAGCGATCACAGCATTTGAACAAAATCGTTCCTAAGAAATATTCAATCATTATTACATGAAAAAACAAATTGCCGTACTTCCTGGAGATGGTATTGGACCAGAAATTGTACAAGAAGCTATAAAAATATTAGATGCCATAGCAGTCAAATTTGGACACGAATTTACGTATAGCTATGCTGATATGGGCGCTATTGCCATCGATAAAACAGGTGAGCCACTACCTGCGGCTACGCTTGAGGCAAGTTTGGAAAGTGATGCTGTACTTTTTGGCGCCATCGGCGACCCAAAATATGACAACGACCCCACTGCAAAAGTACGTCCCGAGCAAGGGTTACTTGCAATTCGTAAGGCATTAGGCTTGTTTGCCAACATTAGGCCTGTAAAAACATTTGATGCCTTACTGCACCAATCTCCGCTGAAAGAAGAACGTGTGCAGGGAACTGACTTTGTCATGTATCGTGAACTTACTGGAGGGATTTACTTCGGTGAAAAAACATTATCAGAAGACCAAAACACAGCATCGGATCTGTGTAAATATACTAGAGCTGAAATTGAGCGTATTTCTCATATGGCATTTACTGCAGCTAGGAAGAGAAGAAATAGTGTAACATTAATTGACAAAGCTAATGTGTTGGAATCTTCCAGATTGTGGCGCAGAGTAGTAACCGAATTGCACAAATCCGAATACCACGATGTTGAGCTACGTTTTTTATTTGTAGATAACGCCGCCATGCAAATGATTCTAGCACCAAATCAGTTTGATGTAATTCTAACCAGTAATCTTTTTGGTGATATTATATCCGATGAAGGAAGTGTGATTGGAGGGTCTATCGGATTATTGCCATCGGCTTCAGTTGGGGCGAGGCATGCGCTTTTTGAGCCTATACACGGCTCTTTCCCACAAGGAGCTGGAAAAGGAATTGCAAATCCTATTGCCATGATTCTATCAGCAGGCATGATGCTAACACATTTTGATATGGATGATGAAGCAAAGGCTATTACTACAGCAGTGGATTTGGCACTCGCTCAGGGTGTTTGTACTCCTGAAGTTTTTCCAGAAGGAAATTATTCTACAAGTGACGTTGGCGACTTTATAGCCAAAAATATTGCATAAAAAAAGGAGCGATTAACGCTCCTTTTGTTTTGGTTTTATAGGCTTGGATTAAGCATCGTCATCCATCTTGCGTTTTAGATTAGCCAATGCATCCAAATCACCGAGTGTGGATTTTTCAGCATTATCTGCCATTTTACGACGAGATTTTTTGACATTATCTGCCTCAACGCCTTTATACACTGCAGCGTGAGACATCACTACTCGCTTAAAGTCTTTGTTAAACTCAATTACTTTAAACTCTGCAGATTCACCCTTAGCGAGTTTTGTACCATCTTGCTTATCTAAATGACGACCTGGCACAAATGCTGTGATATCTTCGTTTAGTACAATGGTGGCTCCCTTATCAACAATTTCTGTTAGTGCAAGTTCGTGAACACTGCCCTCAGCATAGTCTTTGGCATATTTTTCCCAAGGATTATCGGTTGTTTGTTTGTGTCCAAGACTTAGTTTACGTCCTTCTACATCAAGTTCAAGAACAATGACATCTAACTCTTGACCAACGGTAACTACCTCCGACGGATGTTTTACTTTCTTTGTCCATGATAGATCAGAGATGTAAATCAGCCCGTCGATACCTTCTTCAAGTTCAACAAAAACACCAAAATTGGTGTAATTACGTACTATTCCGGTGTGCTTTGAACCTAATGGATATTTAATCGTAATATCTGTCCATGGATCTTGCGTAAGTTGTTTAATTCCCAGTGACATTTTACGTTGTTCACGATCGAGGTTAAGGATTACTGTTTCAACCTCATCACCAACTTTTACAAAGTCTTGTGCAGAACGCAAATGCGTACTCCATGACATTTCAGAAACGTGAACAAGTCCCTCTACGCCTGGTGCTACTTCAACAAAAGCACCGTAATCAGCGATAACAGTTACCTTACCCTTTGTCTTATCTCCTTCATTCATGGTGTCGCCAATAGCTTCCCATGGGTGCTGTGTAAGCTGTTTTACTCCTAATTGGATACGTGACTTGTCATCATCAAAGTCAAGGATAACAACATTAAGCTGCTGCTCCACTTCCAAAATTTCACTTGGGTGATTAATGCGATTCCAAGATAGATCGGTAATATGTACCAAACCATCAACACCTCCAAGATCAATAAATACACCATAGGATGTGATGTTTTTCACTGTACCTTCAAGCACTTGGCCTTTTTCAAGCTGCGCAATGATTTCTTTCTTTTGTTCTTCGATATCCGCCTCAATAAGCGCTTTGTGCGACACGACTACGTTTTTAAATTCATGGTTGATTTTAACAATCTTAAATTCCATGTTTTTGTTCACGTACTGATCGTAATCACGAATAGGCTTTACATCAATTTGGGAACCAGGTAAGAATGCCTCAATTCCGAATACATCGACAATCATTCCACCTTTAGTACGACACTTAACAAATCCTGTTACCACTTCTTGTGTGTCGTGGGCAGCATTTACTCGATCCCATGCCATGATGGTACGAGCCTTACGGTGCGATAAAATAAGTTGTCCTGTTTTGTCTTCGCGAGTGTCAATCATTACTTCCACCGTATCTCCTACTTTTAGGTCGGGGTTGTAACGGAACTCGTTGAGAGAAATTACGCCTTCAGATTTGGCGTTAATATCAATGATCGCCTCGCGATCTGTCATGTGGATTACTTTTCCTTGAACCACATCAGATCCTTGGGTGTCAACAAAATTCTCAGCAACAAGTGTTTCAAATTCTTTGAGCTTACCATCTTCAACAGCTTCAATACCCTCTTCATAATTTTGCCAGTCAAAATTGGCTAAAAATTCTTCGGGTGAAACGGTCGGTGTACTATCTTCTTGTGGAGTTTCTACTGTTTCGGATGGTGTTTCCTCAGTAGATATTTGGGTAGAAACAACTTCTTCTGTTGTTTCTTCTATGGGTTGGTTTTCGTCAGACATGCTGCGATTGTTTGTATCCTGCGAAGCTGAGTAAAAGCGCTGCCGTGCAGAAGGATTAATGTTTATTTTCTCTTGATATTACTCTAAAGCGCTTCTTAAGAGGTGCGCAAATGTACTATTTTTATGTATACAGGCAAAAGGTTGCCAAAAAAACTAAGACCCCATCCGTTTTTTCACCAACTTCAGCACATATTTTTGTAGTGCTCGAATACCATAATCAGAAGCATTTATTGCAATCGCATCTGTGGCTTGCATCAATGGAGAGTCTGCGCGCGTGCTGTCCAAGTGGTCGCGCTGTGTAATGTTTTCCAAAATTGCATCAAACGTAGCGCTTGGGTCAACGGTTTTAAGTTCATCGAAACGGCGTTGTGCGCGAATGTTGGCGTCGGCGGTTAAAAATAATTTAACATCGGCATGTGGAAAAACCACCGTGCCAATATCACGACCATCCATTACAACATTATGTTTTATTCCAATGGTGCGTTGTTGTGCTACCAAAAAGGCACGCACAGCAGAAATAGTTGCCACTTGGCTTACTCCATTTGAAACGGACATTGTTCTTATTTCAATGCTTACATCTTTGCCGTTAAGCAGTAGTATGTTGTTTGCAAATGTGAGTTGAATATCATCTAGATGGGCTATTAACTCCTCCTTATCAAAATGAGTAGTGGTGAGCCAGCCTAATTGCTGTGCGTATAAGGTTATGCCACGATACATGGCACCTGAATCGACATATACAAAATCCAATTCCTTTGCTAACCCTTTAGCTAAGGTACTTTTTCCAGTTGAAGATGCGCCATCTATGGCAATAATGAATGATTTTTTCATTTTTTCGGCTCTAAGGTTAGTCCCAAAAAGGTACGATTTCCAGCAACGTTGTATCGGGCGTGACTTAGCTGAAAGCGCAAACGTCTCAATTGCATACCCACACCAAAAGACAAGCCTGAAAAATTACGCACCTCTAAAATACGTAATTCTGCTGCGCGCTGCGCATGATATCCCAAGCGTATTGAAAACAAGCCATCGGGAAAAACTTCCACTCCAAAAGTAGCGTGACGAAGCACTTTTTTAATCAATCCCGAATTTTGCTGTGTCCTATTTCCGACAAGGTCTGTAGTGGTTTCCTCAGGGTTTTCAAAAAGCAGTGGCCATTTGTTTAGGTGATGCAAGGACACATGCCAACGTAGCGGTAAATGCTCTAGGGCGCTAGAAAAACCAAAGATTAAATTTGCAGGTAAAGGCTCATACACATCTTCATAAGCAGTAAGTTGCTTTCCTAAATGTTGATAAACCAAAGCTATGCGTAATGGGTTTCCAATAGGGCTGTAATACAAGCCAATATCCCCCGTAATGCCAGAGGAAGTATAGGTATCTAAATTAGAAAGTATGTACCGTAATCGTGCGCCTACATACAGATTGGGACGTAAAAAATAATGTGATGAGGCTAAACCAAGAGCTACCTCACTACCGCTAAAATCTGATGTAGGGTT